>Ga0302185_10000742_pt1 | contig 24366 bp, 21 predicted proteins | sample II_Bog_E1_1_FD_200231 | JGI IMG/M metagenome (GOLD analysis project Ga0302185, IMG submission 200231) | Peat permafrost microbial communities from Stordalen Mire near Abisko, Sweden - II_Bog_E1_2 | ecosystem: Environmental > Terrestrial > Soil > Wetlands > Peat | place: Sweden: Abisko... | reverse complement strand
CCCCAACCCCAACCCCAACCCCAACCCCAACCCCAACCCCAACCCCAACCCCAACCCCAACCCCAACCCCGTATTGTTAAATTCAAAATTTAATATATATCTATCTATCAATAATGATTAATGCATATTTGCGAATTGTCTGAATCATGAAGTTTTTTCTTTTGTTTCTTTCGACTATTTCATTTTTTGCAAATTAAGGCAGACTGGTTACACCCATCTAACCACATCAGATGCTTCCTTAATCTTGAGTATCTTGCTGTTGCCCTCACCTATATTATTCACATCTTACGAAAGACAATTTCGATGTTCATCATGTTTTTGGTAATCCACTTGATCTCCTTGACGGTTTTACTCTCACTGGCCTTATGCTTATTTGTGAAGGTTATCTTTGAAGTTTGGTGATAATACTAAACCTCCACATCTTCGTATCTTGCCTTTGTGCCAGTCAGTTTATTTGGCTTAATTATCATTTGTTCAGCTAAATTATTAAATATATACCTTTCATTTTGACTTGCTCTTCTGAATCTTAATTCTCAAAATCAGTGAGAATTTTGCTCATTTGATTTCCAATTTCTGATTTTTAAATCTTCTTTGCTGAAACTTCATGCGGTTCTTCCTCAACAGATATATTAAATTATGAACTATTGAGCTCCTGATTGACGTCCGAAACAGCAGTTTGATGCCTCATATTGATAGCAGATTTCTTGTATTATAGCTCTTTGATAATATCAAGAATATTTTTTTCGACCTATTCAATATGTTTGGAGTCAATATAAGCGGCAATTTTCTTGGTAATCCTCATAAGGATAACAACAGCGTGAGTACATACGAAGGACAGGGCATTTCCAAAGTGAGAATTATACTCCTCCAATTTGACTTTTTAGAGATGTTTTTGTATTCTTTTGTAAATTTAATGAGAAATTGCGTTTTCTGGGAGGAAGAGGAAGAGTTTGAAGACCAGCATGAAAAGAGTTCCAAAAGGAATGATCTCAACAATAGCTAAAATATAGTATTAAAGCTTAAGGAAGATGGTAAAGATCAACCATTTTGTGCACAGCTTTTACTGTCTGATTTTCTTTAACTTGGCCGACTACAGTTAGAAGATGATACGGTAGACTAGTACCGTGTAACCAATGACTGTGAGGAGAGTGGAGGTAAAATCGTAAAAACTCATAAAAAATTATAGGCTCTGAAGATAAATATACACAAATATTGAATATAAAATTGATATTTATAAGGGTCAAGATAAAATACTGACGATAGCTCTATCATAAACTGCCACAAAAAGAATAAACAAAGAAGTTTATGTTCAGTCAAATATAAGTCGAATTGAACTAAAGTATATCAATCAATTATCAGATAAAACAATGATAAAGCTTAATTAGTATTTTAGATCTAAGGAATTTTTATAATGACAATTAACTTAAAAGAGTTACCAATAATCAACGCATGTAGGTGAGATCGCGTATATAGTCCTCGTGGTTATAGCGGATATCATTTATTAACCTACATGTAGTTATATCCACTCCACGAGCCTGAGATAAATAAGCATCCCTCCGCGGTCCAGCATTCTAACGATAAGCATACTCTTCGATTCGCCTTTTTTGTTTTTTTGACATTTCGCAATTTTTTTCAAGCTGATTGATATATTCCCGATCGATGATCATCTCAGACTGCCTTTTGAATGACGGGTTTTTGGCTTATTCAAAGTATTTTTGGTTCACGTAAAATTCAACATTCAATAGGGAGGTAGTTTTTTTATAGCGATACTCACTAGAAGGGATAGTTGAATAATTTGGCTTGCTTTCGAATAAAGGCGCAATCGTATAAATTACGAAGAAAATGATGAAGATATAGTAAAGGTTAAAGCCAGTTTGCGGCTGGGCGTTTTGACCATTTTGCTGACCTCCAAAAGAATATCTGCATTAAGTATTAAATACGTGCGGAATTGATGATGACGACGCCCTCTGTGATGACCTTGCGTTCCTCCGAAAAAAGCATTAAAAAGATCATCAAATTGCTCATATTAATAGTCTTCTCCATTTGCGCTAGCGTTTTGATATTGAGGGCGAGGCCTTTCCTCTTCAGGTCCAAAGCGATCGTAGTGCTCCTTTTTTTGAGGATCACTCAGAACAGAATAAGCATTCGATACTTTTTTAAACACTTCCTTAGCCCCTAAATAAAAAAAATAGTGCCTTCATAGGAATTTTTATCTGGATGAAATCTCAGGGCTAGCGTGCGATATGCTTTCTTGATTTCTCCCTCAGAAGCTGACTTACTGAGACCGAGTATGTCATAGTAATCCTTTTTCGAAAGTTCAGCATCGATATCCTGCTTCATTTCCTGTTGTTTTTTATCAACCATTGAACTTGCTAAATAATAAATTTGATAATACACGATGTTAAATCAACAACAAAACATCTGTTAACATATAAATTCGTTTGTCAGTATATTTAAAAATATTACAACATTTATAAAAGCAACCTAAGTTATCAATCCAACATGTTGAAGTTAATTTCCTTGGAGAATAAATGCTCAGAAAAGCTATTTCCTGCAACTCCTTGCTTAATGTGGCTTTTTGTTTTGATGAGTAGTTTAATTATTCAATATTTTTTATATATGAAGATAAAGGCTGGAATTATGTATTTTTTGGTACAATATCATTTTTCCTAATCATTTTTGATAAGTCGGCCGTTTTAGTCAATTAACATGTTTTTTAAAATTTACATCGACCTTGAAATTGTGATTTTTTAAAATTTTCATTGTTAAGTCTATGCATTTGATCTCAAGACTGGTAGATTTTCTTAATTGAGGCATCATTCTCTGCTTCCAGATAAAATTAAGTTGACTATAAGATTGTGAGAAGAATGATAAAATATGATTGTACTTTATTCATTTGGAGAAAATTGAATATCAAATATTTTTTGCTACTAAAAATTATTTTTATCGAGGGGACCCATCCTTTAGGTTTATCAATTACTATTTTTGTAAAAAATCATTTCTTTTGCATTTCATATAAGCACGGATCTGCATGGAAATTAAATTAATTTTTGTAATAATTCAAAACTGCAAAACCATCAAATGTAAAATAACATTATGGAATTCAGTAGCCAAAAGAGATCCGAAGTCATTCGCGGAAAATACAAAGTCATTACCTATGCAGTACTTCTTGTTTTTACGTAGACTCGAAAAGAATTAATAGAAAAGGTGATTAATCATGGGAACTCCATTTATCGAGCAGCCATTGACCTAGATATCAATCATTCAACTGCCAAAGTCATTTTAAAGAAGTTCAGGCGTAATGGATTCATCTTGAGAAGAAAAGGAGAAAAGAAATCAAACCAGCTGAAATCATCAAATATTGTTGTAAATGGTTAAAAAGTCGAAAGCGTTTCAGTAATCAACGAGTACCAATAGCAAGCGATCTAGACAATCCAAACTGAACCATATTTTAATAACTGGTCTTACCTGTTAAATTATTAAGGTAATCTTATTCAATACACACCTCAGTATTTTTGGTTATGATATATATATTGTTGATTTCATCATAATTACATTATATCAATAGTTGTCAGTAAAAAAAAATTCCTCCCAACCCTTCATAAATGAATTTAGCTTAAAGTTGTCATAGAATAGTTGCTCAAAATATATATATATCCTTTGTATTTTTATTTAATTTTCAAAAAATTAAGAAAAACATCCCTCTTATCTTTCATCAAATCACGCATATTTAGCTATAGTTTGTAATTATTTTGAAATATTTCAGCTCCATTATTTAAGTAAATATGTATCAATCATCATCGTATCTACTTCTTTTCATGAACTCAGGAATTTCACTTAATTCAGGCTTAATCCATGAGGGAAGACCTCGAGCCAGCAGCTCGTCGGATCCTCTGGGCCTCTTTTTATTGAGCATCTACTGCCTGTGATCGACTTATTTAGTCTCATTTTATTTCAGAGCCTTTTGAATTTTAGCCATTCTTATTTCTCTTGACAATTCTCTTTTTTTGGGCTTCGGCCTTACGTCTCTTGGATTGATTTTATCAGGTTTTAAATCGTAAATAAATGGAACACCTGCGAGTCGAAACTCTTTTTTAATTTGAGCTTGATAGCGCTTTCCCACTGGTAATTCTAAACGATCGTTTCCAGGGATAACCCGCTTGAATGCGTTTTCTAAATTTTTAATGTAGAATAGCCTCGTCCAAGTCATATTCACAATTATAAAATAATGAAAAAATAAATAATATCTTTAACTTTCCCAATACTGTATCCACAAAAACAATGTCCAAATTGATTTTTTATTTTTGTAGGAAAGAACTTTATTGGTTGACAATTATCACATATTATAATTAATGAAAAATCCTCTCATATTTTGCCTATTTTTGGGGTTAATTATTCAGATTCATACAGAAATAAGTCTAAAAAACCTCAAGGTTTTCTTTGAATCGACCTATGACCAGAATAAAGATGGATTTGCTACTATTTAAGAGTTGATCAGTTTTTTCAGAACTATCGAGCCCGAGCACAATGCTACAGAGAAAGATATTCGGCCCATTTTCGACTTTTTTGACTCTGACCTCAACTTGAAAGTGAGCCTGAAAGAGCTCATTGAAGTGGCCAACATAAAAGTCACCGTTCAGCCTGGCCATAAACAAATTCATATTGGACTGACGAACAACGATGGATAGATGCAGGTAATGTGGGTCTCTACCCCTGAAAAATACAACAGGCCAGTCGTGTACTACGGACGCATCCCTGGCGAGCTCAAAGGGAGAGTGGCAGCAACGTTTGACGCCTATAACGTCGGACATATAGGATTCCATGGGCGTATATATAGGGCTACTATTACAAATTTGGAGCCTCTCAAGCGCTACTATTACAAAGTGGGAGACGACGAGACGGCAACCTTTTCCCACATAAAATACTTCAAATCTCCCCCTTTAAAGGTGCAGCAGTTGGACTAAGTCAGCATTGCTGTCTTTGGAGACATGGGCACATTTGCTCCTTTTGGTCACTTTGTGGCGAATCAGATTGCCAAGGACAGCTTCGTTAAACCCCTAGACTTTGTGTTCCTCACTGGAGACATCGCTTATGCGGGCATGAACTCGTAGAAGACGGGGGAAATTTAACCAATTTGGGATTTGTTTGGAGAGTTGACAGAAAAATTTGCAGCCTACACTCCCTTCATGCCCGGTGTCGGCAACCACTAAAAGTACTACAACTATACTTCCTATACGAAAAGGTACCACTTACCGCGAAACTCTTCTAACCAGACTAATCTTTGGTTTTCCTTCGATTATGGGCAAGTTCATATGGTCCATTTCTCCTCAGAGCACCCCTATCAACTGGGTAGTGAACAGTTCGACTACCTTGAAGAGGACCTCAAAAAGGCCAGAAGCAATCCCAATATTCAATGGATTATCCTGGGAGTTCACAGAGCTTTTTATTCATCAGATTAAAATTAGTATGCAAATATTACAAATTTAGCCCTACATCTCTAAGATTTAGTGAATAAATATAAGGTGGATATTGTTCAAACTGGTCATCTCCATGATTATGAAAGGACTTGGCCCACATACAAAGGAAAAGCTATGAAGGAGAGGGCAAATCATACTCATTATATGTATCCAGAGCACCCAGTTTATGTTGTTCAAGGTACTGCTGGCGCTTTAGTAAAAGAAAAATTTCTTAAGCCTACTCCAGAATGGTCAGCGAGAAGATTTCAAAAATATGGATACGGGCGTATTACTATAAAAGGAGGTCATTTGAAATATCAATGCATTACAATCCCGATGGGAAGAGTTGCTGACGAATGGAATATCATAAAGAATGTTACCTTTGCCATTTAAAGATAATGATGATATGAATTATTAAATATTGAATCTTTGGACATAATTTAAATATAACTTATGGCTGAAGGGGAAGAGAAACCGATAATTAAAGCTCCACCAACATACATACCCATCAAATATTTTGTTTCTAGCCTCAACACTTTCTTCTCTAACCATTTAGTGGCTCGTTTGCGTAATTAAGACAAACATCCTGACAACCCCAATCGCATCATTGGAACCATTCTCAAAAATGGTCAAAAATATCCAACCCCAGAGGGCGTGCGCAAGGTGATAGACGTAAACTCAGTGATATACAGACTTAAAAGATCAAGTTTTTCGAAGATGTCATCCTCAATTCAGATGTTATCATTTATGATTTGAACGAATGTGATCTCAAAGAAGCAGAGTTTGTCATATCAACCCTTAAAATGCATCCGTTTCCGGAAGAAAAAACTCTAATTTGTATCTCAAATGTAATGTCTTGGGCTCGAACTCCTCCCAAATAAAAAAAGGAAGGAGATGAAGAAGAAGGTGATTAAAATCCAATCTAGTAGCCTGATTCTGAAGAAGAAGGAGCTCCTGAACCAGCTGAAGGAGAATAGAAAAAAACATATGTGCGTTTTACTGATAAAGATTATCCGATGCGTAAACCTGCCCCCTAGTATGAAAAAATTAAATCAATCGAAACCCTTTGCTTAGCAGCTGGCAGTGTCAAGCCTAATCTTAAGTCGTACGTAATTTGTTCAGGGCTTCTTTATGGCGAAGGAGAAATTCTATTTTAAAGCTATTTTATGCAAGCAAGATTACAAATACCTTAAAAATTGCCTTATTACGGTAAAGGAAAAAATAGAATACCAACAGTTCATATTGAAGATCTTATCAGCTATATCGAAAAGGTTATCGATAAAAAACCAAAAATTCCATATTTACTAGCTCTAGATCACAACCCGAAACCTACCCAACTTAAAATCATATAATCGATTTCAAAAGGAATTGGAACTGGAAAGATTGAAAGCCTACCAATAAGCAAAAACATAAAATTTATTGGAGAATTAACTCTAAATTTAAGAATGAAGCCAACCATGATTTTCGCAAAGATCTAGGAAGAAGAAGCTGCAATTTAATCTGAAGAAGGCAGTGAAGTTGTTAAATTCAAATTTAATTGGAGAAACCGTGAAGGAATTCAAAAATCCATTTAAAATTTAAGACAGGAATTCAATAGAATTCATAACCTTTCTCAAGAGAAGATATTTATTGTGGGTCCTCCGGGATGTGGAAAGACATTTAATGCCGAAAAGTATAAGTCCAACTATTTAGACTTTCTGAAAAATATTATCTACCGCATATTCACATTAAAGGAGTTATTGAACAAGTAAAAGAATTGAAAACTGAACTGGGATAATAAATTAAAACCTTTCTTACGGAAAAGAAAGAATCCGAAATATCAGCGAAGCAAAGTGAGTATGATTAACTTAAGGAAAAAATGAAAAAAATTCCCAAAGAACTTCGTAAAATAGTATTTACATTTAGGATAACCTCTTGAACCGTTTAATCCTGAGGCAGTTGAGGTAAAACTCAGCGAAGAATTGGTTTATAAATGCTATAAATGGAGACTCACTCAAAACGATTGTTTAAATCGAGGTTATATTATGGACAGTTATCCTCGAAAGTACGAGGATGCAAAGGAGGTTTTCATGGGAATTCCGGTTGTAGAAGGTGATGAGGGAGGAGACGAAAATCAGAAAAAAATAGTGGAACAAAGGCTTGTACCGACCAAATTTATTGTATTGTAAATGTCAGATCATTAAATCTTTTAAAGAGTCCAAAATTTGCCAGAATAGCAAGTCAATAGCACCCATCTTAACTAAAGGAAAATAAAAGGATTACTTAAAAGATATAGAGATATGAACAATGGCGAAAGTGGAGAGTACATACTTGAAGATTTTTTCCGATAAAACAAAATCCCAATACATCACGTCAAAGTTTCATTCCAAACAGAATCAATTTTATAATCTTTGGTAAAGCCCATCGATAGCAATGAGCTTCAATAGAGAAATATTATCGAAGAGAGACTGAAATCATAAAAGGAAAGAAAAGTTAATACCAGGAAGGAGCTAGACAAAAAATAAAAGATTGCTCGGGATATACAGCATGAAGACTATATAATGAAGAAATAAAACGAACAAAATGAAGAAAGATAAATTCTTGATAAAAAATCTTTAGCTCTTAGGAAATATTTAGATGTCAATCTGGTCCCTATTCTTTCAGAAGGAATAGTTGAATTACTTCATACGTTCCCCAATGATCCAGTTGATACACTGGCCTCCTTCTTATTTAAAAATAGTCTCAAAGTGCCTAATCCGGACCCTTCCACCTTTGATTTCTGAAAGAATCTATGTATATTTAAATAATTAACAAAATAATAATTTAGATATAGGTCAATAGATTAATCATGATTCACGACCAACCCACAGATTTTGTCTTGCAAATTTATCGTTGGTCTTTAGATTAAAAAGACAACTAAGACCAATTCCCAACATAACTATCAAAAATAGACCCACCCATAAGCCTGAAAGTGAATAACTCGTCAGATTATTGAATATTCTTGATTCAATTTGAGTAGCAGGAACTGCTTGCAATAGTCTGGAGGTTACAAAAGGCATATGGATATTTAGCACAATATCTTACGTATTTTTTTCGAGGATAGGTTGTAATTGTTCGATAGTAAGGGCTTCAAAGTTAGTGTTATATTGATTGGAAATCAACTATTTTAATTTGTTCGTTTTTGTGGGCGTGGCAAAAAATGAGCTGATTCTCTCCTTGGTGATTTTCATACTCTAAAGGAGCTGCCTTAGTGTTTGAAGATCATCATTAATGTTCAAAGTAAGTTCAATGGCCCTGATCTTCGATTTATCTTTTAAGTAAGATATCAATTGTTCAGAATTTAGCACAGGTTCGTGGCTGCTTAGTTATAAAAGTACTGCTACTGGGATAGAAGAAGGATTGGAGACTTAGCCACAGCAAAAGCTGCGACCGTCAAAATGAGGAAAATTAATTTAAGATTCATATTTATTATGATAAATGAATTTGAGAAGGATGAGTTAAGTATTTACGATATTTAAATATCAAAATAATATGATAAGAGATAATCACCAACAATCGGATCACTGGTAATTTTCCTTTTATCATCATTAAATAGATAATGATCAGATAAAGTCTAAGCCGATAGATTATATAATTGCAAGTTTTTTATCCACTAGCTTATTATCCCAATTATGGTAGTATTATTTTTGTATCCTTTTTTCAAAGAAAGTGTTGATTTATTCCATTAAATGGTCACTGTCAAATTTATGATAGTCAACGGGAATTGCTAAAGATATTTTTGTCACAATATCTTTGAAATGGTCGGGCATATAAACACTGCTTTCCATCAGTTTTAGTTGTGAAAGCACAAGTTTAGCACATCTCATAAAATAAGTTTTTGTTTTGTTTGTCTGCTAATCGATAAAGTCATTTATTTAGTCGAGAGTTTTCTAATTTATGATGCTTGAATCTATCTCCTGATATCGAGATTAAAGAGATGATTTTTTGCCGCTGGCAATGTTTTTTATTTGTAATAGCCAAAAATTATAGTAAAAAAGGACAAAGAAGGTAAATTGGGCTTTTGTGGCTTCTTTTACAAACAAAAGGGATTGAATATTCTGAAGTTTACCAATATTTTTTTCATTGGTAACCAAAAGTTAAAAAATAAGTTTTTTAGTCTTCTCAATTCGTTAATTTAACTCTATTTTTTAATAATTGTGGATAAGGTGGCAAGTAAAAATATTTGATTCTACATAAGTCTCATCGTCATAGTAATCTTAAGTAGAGATAGCCTTTGATGATGATGTATGATCTAATTGATGGCTTTGGAGATAGGTCTTAATCTTTTTAGCTATTTCGTTAGCACTATATCTCTTAGACTCATCTCTCATCAAGCAATTTTTGATAATTTCCCGCATGATAGGACATACTCCTTCTAAATAATTTTCAATGTTTGTGTTGTAATCTTTGTAAAGCCTGCTCATTTGTTTGTCATATTCTTGTTTGTTCAGGCATTCATCATAGATACCTTTGCCTTTGTAGATGCAAACAAATATCATTCCTAATGAGTAGATATCAATCATTTTACTATAGCTTCCTATCATAACTTGAACATCCATATAGGCAGGCGAGCCTACTCGTGATTCCATCACTTGATTCTCTTCTTCTATCTCTGTGCTGCAACCAAAATCTCCAATTTTAGCTACTCCCCCTTTTCCCATGAAAATGTTGTCAGGCTTGAGGTCACGATGTATAACATTTTCTTGATGAGCATAAGCTAAGCCTTAAGCAATTTGTTGGCATATTTGCATCTTTTTAAAATCAGAAATTCCTTGTTCAATATACTGCTTGAGGTTTCCTTCTGGGCAATACTCAGTGACAAGATAAATTGAACTTTAATTAATGAGATAGCATTAGTAATATTTGACAATATTGGCATGGTTCAGTTTCTTCAGATTCATAATTTACCTTATTGTTTGTTTCACGTAGCGAGCAGCTTCTTTTTTGAATTATTTTATGGCAACATATTGTCCTTGAAGATTTTTTGCACGCATGACGGTTCCATAACTTCCTGAGCCAATTATTTAGTAGTCTTGATATTTTTCCTCAAATTGTTTCTAAGTCATGATGCAAAATAATTTTCGAAACTGGTCGATGAGATCTTGCATGCCGAACATTGTACTTTTTATAACAAAATATTATAGAGTTTAAAATTAAAAGATAATTATGAATTGATCTTTTCCAACCTGAATTAAAAAGATAGGGTTGGGAATTAAATTTGGGATAAAAAGTATAATTATTATGAATCAAAAATAATAACAATTGAAAGTTGAGAAAGACTTTCAAATAAATACATTTTTTGTATATTAGATCTTTCAAACTATATTGATCAAAGATATAAAATTAACCAATCTTAAGGGAAAACTATAGCTGTGGTAATTGTAAAAATCATGGCTATTCAAAAGACTTTTCATTACTCAGAGCACTGGCTTTAGACATCAATAGAACTCTTTAGTTTTTTATAAATTATTGATAAATTATTGGATGAACGATTGGTTGAGATTAAATAATTAAACTATTTGATGAACTAATTATCACTTGATGACATAGCCAAAAATTAATTTTAATCATTATCACGAATCAAAATTTGACACTTCTAAATACTGTGCTACCTCTCTTCCTTCAAAAATATCTATAAAAAAATATATTAAAGAATACGAATCCAGTGGAAAAGAGTTAATAGATGGAAATGATTAATTAATGGAATATTAATTAAATGCGGATAATTTCAGTATGATTATATCTGAATTAAAATTTGTACACGTTTATTAAATCCAATTTAAACAAAGAATAGATGACAAACGCATATCCTAAAAAACTGAATGGACTCTGCATTGGAGTGCTTTCAGGAGATAGAGTGTTGTTTCAAGGACCTCCCGATAAGGAAAATGGAGGTTTTAAACAAAAATATCTGATTCTTACTGGCATCTCTGCTCCCAAAATTGACTCTGCTACCGGCAACGATGAAAAGTTTGGCTTTGCTGCTCGAGAATTCTTGAGACAACGCTTAGTAGGTACTAATCTATAACTATGAAGGCAAAACTCTACCTTTTGTTATCTAAAAGAAAGTGAATGAAACTGAGCTGGGCTATGTCCTTTATGAGGAAAAAGACATTATAATTGATCTCTTATCCAATGGACTCGCTAAATTGAGGGGAGATAAGATTTTTAGTGACCACATTGAGGATTATAGAGACGCCGAAGTTGAAGCTCAAATGGCTGAAAGAGGAATGTGGTCAGAAGAAAATAAACCTGAAGGAGCTTATCGCTTCCTCAAAAAGACTTGGACTGATAAAGATTTCTTTGAAAAATTTAAAGGACAAAAATTAAGAGCTTTGGTTGAGTAAATTCACCCTTCAAAAGCAATCCTTTATTTTCCAGACGAAGGATTTCTCACAACTCTCACTTTTTCAGAAGTGCAGGTGGTTGTTCTCTCTTAAAAACTTCAGAGTACTCTTGACCTTATTTAGATGGTTAATCAAAAAGCAATGTTCGAGCCATCAGATCTGTTTTATAATCTGAGTTTTTACATCGGGACGTTAGTGTGAATATCACCACTATTGGCTAAGGATTACAAGGATATATTGTCAATAAAGGTGAATAGGATGTGAGAAAATTGCTCCTGAAAAACGGATTTGCCAAATTGGGTAAAGATGCAATTAGTGGAATCAGTACTAAAGAATTTATGTAATTGAAGCTTATTGCCCAAAATGCATTGCAAGAGAATAAGGGTTTATGGAAAGAACAGAAAGTCAATAAAGGAGAAACTCTTAATTCAAAATCCTATATGGCCATCGTTTCAGAGATACACTCAGGGGATAGTCTCACCGTTTTCAATCAAGATAAGAATTAATTTTCAAGGATTTATCTTCCCAACATTAGAGCTCCCATGAATAATCAACCGTTTGCATACGAATCCAAATAAGCTTTGAGAAGACGCATCATTGGTAATAGAGTTAGAGTGGAGGTTGAATTTTCAAGAAAGATCAACGTTAAAAAATTCTAAGGGGACGTTGGTGAGTTAAAGAATTTTATTTTTGCTAGCGTATTCGATAATAATAACAATGTATCCGTTTATTTACTATAATCTGGATATGTCAGTTTACAAACTCCAAGAGTAGAAGAAGATGTCACCAAATATTTTGAAGATCTACGTGATGCCGAAGCCAAAGGGAAAAAAGATAAAAGGGGTCAATACGGAAATAATGAACTCAAATCACCCAACTTTAATGATTTGAGCGGAGGGAAAGGCAAAAAAGTTGACGCCTCGAAATGTAAAAACATTTACCCTTTCCTAAAAGATGCAACTATTATAAATGGAGTTGTTGATTTAGTTCTAAACGGTTCTCGTTTTAAAGTTAGGTTTAATAATCAGCATGTCTTGGCTATAGTTGTCCTTGAAGGGGTTCGTTGCCTTCCCAATGAAGGATAATTTGCCAAAGCTTCGGAGGAAGCCTTACAATATTCAAAATTAAATGCTAGTCAGCGTGATATTGAAATTTAGCTTAAAAGTGTTGATCTTAAGGGTATTTTTCATGCAAAGATTTACATTAATAAAAAAGACTATGCTCTTTAGTTGCTTGAAAAAGGTCTGGCCGTTTGTATGGGAGGAAAATTCAAAAATCCAAAATATGATGACTCTGAATCTTTTGCCAGAAAAAATAAATTCGGATTGTGGAAATACAATATGAACCTCAACACCATTCGCGGTGAAATTGAAAAGGAATACAAGCCTATCAACTTCAACAAAACTTTGATCATAACGGAGATATATAATGCTGGAGAGTTCTATCTCTAGCCAGCTAATGATAAAAAGCCTATTGTTCCTCAAAATCCTCAGCCGGCAACCAACGTTGTTGTTGGAAATATTTACGCTGGTAAATTCAGTAGTGATGAGCAATACTATCGAGCCAAAATACTAAAATAAGTCGGCGGAGGTAAATATCATGTGCAATACATTGATTTTGGTAATTACTAAACCATTCCTAAAGCTTCTCTTGGAGACCTTCCTTAAAATTTAAAAAATATTAAATCATCAATTTATCGATGTTCTCTTTATGGAGTGGATTCAATAACTGCTGAAGGTCTTAGTATAATCAAAGACTACATCAATGTTGAACTTAAAGTCGAGTTTAAAGAGCAAAGCTAGCCTCAAGGAAAAGAAGATATCGACTATAGAGTTATTCTCAATGAGAAGAATAAAGACAGCATAAATTTGGAGTTGCTACAATACGGCTAAGCTGAATGCAGCTGCGACAATGTGGAGTGGCGTAAAACGTAAGAGAAAGCCCGTCAATTACGAGAAGGTAAGTGGGCGAACGATGATACAAACTGATTACAGAAACTAATCCATATAAATAATTACAATTAAAGATGATTAATTATAATATGATGAGTATTAAAAAGGAAAACGAGGAACTTCCGCTACTTTTGTTTTTTTTTGAAAATAATAAGATCCCAGAATTGATTAGGCTAATGTTCAACCGCAAGATAGCTGAAGAGTATCTACTCAAGTATGGTGAACGGCCAGAAAGTACCCTGAGAAAGGCGGAAGAGGCAAAACTCGAAGATTATGTAAAACGACTATAAGTGCAAGATGTAAGGGGTGAGTAAGCTAGATTGTCCATTTAAAGGGTTCATAGCGCGACCAGGTCAAGTATTACTGCAACACTTTCTTAGAGGAATTTTTGATCAGGAAATTGAAAGTTTGTAAGTTCAATAGCGATGATAGAAAAATTGCTTGGATTCAATTGACTGAGATCTTTCAGCTTCAAAATCTCTATGAAGGACTTCAAGAGTTATAGCTTCCCCCTGAGATTCATAGTACAATTATGAAGGATATCTACAGAACCTACATCTCTCCAGAATTATACATAAACGCTTCCATAGTTAGAAAGGAACAGCTGCAAAAGTAAATGAGATAAAATTTATATGAAGGGCTGGATCATTTTGCTCTTTATAACCCGTATATAGGCTACTGCCAAGGAATGAACACAATTTTTCTTTTTTTCTTAGAAGAACACTTTAACAAGCAAGAGACATTTTTTATCTTTAAAAAGATAACTGAGGAAAGGCTGCCATGTGATTATTATTCCTCAATGGATAGCGTTATTACTTATGTCCGAATTCTCTTCTAGATTATACACTACACTCATCCTGCAGTGGTAAAGCACATGAAGTGTATTATGATCTCAATGGATCAAGATGGCTTTATGATGACTATGTCATTCGTGTTTCAGTGGTTTATTTGCTTATTTACAAATGTAAATCTCAATCGCAATATTAGGTTGATGATTATGGACTATTTTTTACTGGAAGGAGTAACAGTACTTTTTAAGGCTGCCTTAGGCTATTTTGATGTTATTGAAAAGACAATTACGAATGCTAAAAACTTTGGTAATTATTTATTGATGCAGAATAGTATATTCCTCTTGTGGAGAAGATAATCCATGAATTTTAGGACGAAAAATTAATGAAGATCCGTTTGAATGATACTTATATTAACGCTAAAATATTGCAACTACTGAAAGAAAAGTTGATGACTACGTCTGGGTGTAGGAGATAAAAACAAGAAAAGACCAGTTGCAATCATAAGTGGAACACTTGTTTGCAATACATTTAAAATAATGTTGCAGAGGGGAACAAACATTAATTTTTCGTCTTTCGCACCAAGTAACAAATTAAATTTGTTGATAATTACCTAGAAAAAATACAATTCCAATATTTTAAGATTGGCAAAGTCATCAAAAAATCAGATCATCTTAGAGTAGGCAGAATGATGCACGTCTGTCGAGAGAGTTCAGTGTCTTCCAAGACTCAGGATGAAGATATAAAAAGCGACAGAAAATTGAGTGGAAGCGGATATAGTGAAAGTGCTCATAAATCAATAAACTCCTAATCACAAAGGGAATCTCCTCTGAGAGTGGTGAAGTTTTAGAAGAAGTTCATAGAACCTGAGCGTAAATAATTGATTCGCAACAAAGCCATGTAAAACCTCTAATAAAATTTCCCTAATAGTCGCAAATCGGTACTGAACCGTTCGGAAAGTGTGCAGTTTATGCGTAACATGATCCAAAACTAAAGTTTTAGCAACCTGCTTTAGATATTGTAGGTTAATGAGATGTAAAATCTTTTTAAAGATGATATTAGCTAAGAAGATGACTGATGACTACTGACCTGATAATTTATCTTTAAAATGGTAATTATTGACAACATTACGAGAGAATATTCAAATTAATATAATAGCTATGCAACTAAATGTTGATATAAATCGGTGATTAACTCCATACTAATCAAAATCAAAATAAAGATAAATTGAGATTTTTATGATCCAGATAACTTCACTTCATTACTTGCAAATACAAGAATTAAGTTTGAATGGTTAAATCAAAAATCCTAATTTAAGCTGTATTCATCATATGCCGTATTTATTTATTCTGTTAATGAAAATTTTGATCTTAAATATCGAATGGATTGTAAAAAGATACAATTTGCTCGACGCTGCAAATTTAACACTATCTTAGTCATTGATAATGAATTGAATTTAAAATGCAAAATAAGAAAAATTAACCATTTTTTATGATGACAAAATGTTAAGCAATCATAAAATTGCCTTTTATTAGAATAAACATGACTTTAAGTTGGTCTCGGCTCACTTATTTTTACGCTGAATGTTCTTTTCCAACGATTATTATAATATCAATGTCAAAAACGTGGCTTATACCGGCTATCGTTTTCATGGTTACGCTGTCAACTCATGCTCAATTTTCTAATTGTCCAGCTACGAACGCCCTATGGATTGTGCAAGGTACATAATATTTGATTCAGACTCAATTACCGTTTCTAGTCAAGGACAGATCGGTCTAGTAAGTGGTGTTGACATTCAATGCTACAACTACGTCCTGGCTACTCCCTTCAGTAGTACTCCCGGAGTGGCAATTGCTGTCAACGATTTTGAGAGTCAATACTCTCCCAGCCTCTTCTTTTTTATCAAGGCAGTTTTTTCACAAAGTAATAGTGTAATACCGTTCATTGTGAGAACTTAATGGGCTTACACCAAATGGACCAAAATTACCTTTTCCTTCCTCGCAGAGACTAGTACACAGATTTAAGCAGGATATTATCAAATTAATACTGCCTCCCTCTCAGCATGCTATTCAGGAAAAATAATTAACACATTCCTACCCTTTGGTAATCACAATATCACCGGAAATAAAGCATTGACTTTCCTCAATGGATTTGAAATCAGCTCAATCTCTATAAATTCATCATATCTCACTCCCTACGAAGTTCAAATTGTATCAAATTCAGTAACTCCACAGGGAATTAATCTAGTGATATCATCCACCTCCGCCACTCAAATTCATTCACTATTTGTTTCGTATATAGTGTACGATGTCAACATCCAAAATGTGGTGGCTGGATCATACCTCTATAATCAATATATTCCTGCCAATTCTTTGGTGCTTCCTCTAATTGGAGTACAAAGTAGCAATATTGGATTTCATGGATTTAATGGCTTTATAATTCCAAACATTCAAGCCGCCATATCATTTACTGGTATTTTAGTAGGTCAAAATCTTACCTTTACCACCAGCTCATCCTATTACTATCTTAGTTACAATTACTTTTACTTGGTCGGTGGACCTTGTGGTCAATGCGTTGGTTATAGTATTAACTACAACGGGAGCTGCCTCAACACTTGCCCTCTCAATTATAATTACAATGGCTTTACATGCATTACCTGCTGCTTAGGAGAAATTTGGAATGTACAATCACAATCATGTGTTAGCAGATGTAATAATGGACAAATTTGGAGCAATAATACTCTTTCTTGTGTATGCCCCACTGGTCTTAACTGGAACGGAAACAGCTGCATCTCATGTCCTAACACTCAAGTTTGGATCTCAGCTCAGAATATATGCGCATGTCCAACCAATCAAAATTGGAATGGAAATACCTGCCTCACCTGCCCTACAGGACAAATATGGAATAGCCAAACTTTAAATTGTAACTGCCCTTCAAATAGTCAATGGAATGGTAATGCCTGCATCACTTGTACCTCAGGACAAATTTGGAACACTCAAACTTTATGTTGTAACTGTCCTTTGAATAGTCAGTGGAATGGCAATGCCTGTATTACCTGTCCAACAGGTCAAATTTGGAACACTCAAACTTTAAGTTGTAATTGTCCTCCTAGTAGCCAGTGGAATGGAAATGCTTGTATCACTTGCCCCACTGGACAAATTTGGAACACTCAAACTCTATGTTGTAACTGTCCTTCGAATAGTCAGTGGAATGGCAATGCCTGTATTACCTGTCCTTCCACCCAAATTTGGAACCTTCAAACTCTAACCTGTGCCTGTCCTCTTGGTAGCCAGTGGAATGGAAATACATGCATCACCTGCCCCACTGGACAAATTTGGAATAATCAAACTTTAAATTGTAACTGCCCCCTTAATAGTCAATGGAATGGAAATAATTGTGTCACCTGCCCAACAAGATAAATCTGGAATAATATAACTCTCAGTTGTAGCTGCCCTCAAGGATCAAACTGGAATGGTCTCAGCTGCATTACATGCTCTAATGGTCAAATATGGGTTTCCTCTCTAAACCTGTGTGCTTGCCCTAATAATGCAAACTGGAACGGATTAATATGCATAACTTGTAATTCAGGATTAGTTTGGAATACTCAAACTTTAAGCTGCACTTGCCCTCCTAATACGCAATGGAACGGAAACAACTGCATTAGTTGCCCATCAGGTCAAATATGGAACACTCAAATAAACTCATGCATCTGCCCACAAGGTTCAAATTGGAATGGCAACAGTTGTATAACTTGCCCAAGTGGACAAGTTTGGAGTTCTCAGCTTAATTTGTGTGTTTGTCCAGCTGGATATGTCTTATTCCAAGGTCAGTGCGCACTGATTCCTACTTGCGGAAATAACCAAGTTCTTAATACAACTACTAATACATGTGTCTGTGCTGCTGGTACCAATTGGAATGGAATTTCCTGCATTACTTGCATCAACGGGCAAGCTTGGAGTTCTCAAAGCAATTCCTGCATTTGCCCACAAGGGTCAAACTGGAATGGTTACTCATGCATTATATGCCAAACAGGATATGTCTGGAACAGTCAGTTGAATAGTTGCGGTTGCCCATCTGGGCAACATTGGAATGGATTTAGTTGTCTAACCTGTAACGGAGGTCAAACTTGGAATTCTTCTTTGAACAGTTGTGTTTGCCCATTAGGCATGAACTGGAATGGAACTGCATGTTTTAGTTGCACTGGAACTTCATATTGGAATGGATACTCGTGCATTTCCTGTACAGGCGGGCAAGTTTGGAATAGTGCTTTGTGCATTTGTCAATGCTCTTCCAGCCAACAATGGAATGGAACTGCATGCATAACTCCATGCCCGACTGGAATGACATTCGTCAACTGTATTTGCTCTTGTCCGACTGGGTATTATCAGTTAAATGGAGCATGTGTCATCCAAACTACATGTCCATCTGGCCAGACTTGGAATGGCTCTCAGTGCGTGGCTATTTCGTGTCCTGCTGGAACATCATGGAATGGAGTCATTTGCATAATTCAAGTCACAATAACATGCCCTGCAGGAACATACTATGATGGCACTAATTGTGTTACAAATATCACAATTTGCCCTACTGGAACATCATGGAATGGTTCAATCTGCCAAACTACATGCAGTTGCCCAAGTGGTACCTACTTAAGTGGAACTAGCTGTGTGACAATTTCATCGCTCTGCCCAGCTGGCTTGATTTGGCAAAATAACCAATGTGTTCCAAATGGCACAACTTGCCCCTCTGGCTGCTATTATAGTGGTTCTCAATGCATTCCCTTCCAAACATGTCCAGGTGGAAAAGTATGGAATTCTACAGTGACCCAATGTGTCTGCCCCTCGGGAACTTTCTGGAATGGAAACGTTTGCATTCAATGCAGTGGAGGTCAGATTTATCGACCTAATGTTGGCTGCTCCTGCCCTTGCGGCACTTTTTATAATGGTTCTGCCTGCGTCAACATATCAATCAATCAATGTGCTTCCATAGCCAACTCTGTCTGGAATGGTAGCGTTTGTGTTTGTAATCCTGGTTATTCTGTCATTCAAATGCAATGCATCTGTCAAGGATTGGCCGTGAACGGCAATTGCAACCAATGCTTTAGCAAACCCAATTCGAATTGGATCAATGGAATCTGCCAGTGTAATACCAATTTTGTCGATATAAATGGAGTATGTACTTCCTCCACCTCTGTCACCCAAACTAACTCAACTACACCTTCCTGTAACGTAGCTACTTACTGGGATGGCCAGCAATTAAGATGCCTGCCTTGCTCGAGTGGATGCTTGAGCTGCACTACTTGTTATGCTTGTACTTCTTGTCAGCCAGGATTCTATCTCGACTTCGGGTCTTCATTGTGCATTTAAGTTTGTGGAGATGGCTATAGATTTACATTAAGTTGCGATGATGGCAATAACATCAACGGTGATGGTTGCAATTCTTACTGCAGTATTGAAGTGGGTTATATCTGTTCAGGTGGATCTCCAAGTAGCAAGGATACATGCACTCAAACATTACCTCAAGCTATAACCTTCACATCTACAGGTCAATCTCATCTCTATGGGGAGATAATCCTGAATGTGAAATTGAACTACCTCCCTCTAGCTTTAATTCAATCTTCCAGCGACTGTTCGAATAACTGTCAAAACATCTTATCGGTTAAATTTGTAAGCGGTGACTCTTCAGCAACTTCAATTGTGGTAGCTTATATTCCCACCACTTCCTTTAGTTTCTCCATTCAGATACAATACATGAAGGAACCAATCGGATTGTTCTCTATTCAAGTGGGAATAAATCCCAACCTTGTTCAAAGATATTTCAGCGGAATTGATACTTCCCAAAAAACTATCCTCAATGTTAATCCAGCCTACCTTAGTCTTTATGCTGGATCCCCTTCGAATGTCCTTTCCTGATTGCTTCACCTATCATTTTAATTATTATCTACTATCATTCCAATATTAGATATTGATCATTATTCAGTAGACGAGATACAGATGTTGCCAGTTTATAGAAGTATAAATATTGAAGGCTATATTTTAGGATTTTTTAATAATTGCTAATATTAAGCGATGATTTAAAAGAGTCAACATGGCACTTTTGACCACAATAAATAATCCCTGCTCCATTTTAAAAAGGTGAAAATGTATCGATTTCTTGACCTCATTGAGCTCTCTGCCTCTAACCTACTCACTCGATAATTTGTCAATGATCATCGGAATGAACTTTAAATTCCCTTCTTTGAATTTGAAGTGCAAAACTCTCACAAGAAGTGGAGGTATGACCTTCATAACGTAGGATAATCAAGCAATGCGAAGACTTTTTGCAGTTACGAAAAAGCCTTTCTCGACGTTATTAAAAAAAGATGTTACCATTTCCTCAAAAACGAATGGATGTGCTATCGGAAAAAGAATTAGAATAAATGTTATCGTTTTTAACTATTTTCTTATAGGAGCTTGGCAAAAACCCAGATATCCTTTAAGAAAAAGTGTTTAACAAATTTATAAATAACATTGTACCTCCTGACAAACGTACTACAAAGAATAGGTAGAATCTATGAAAGTGTACTATCAAGTCAAAATGAATAAAAAAGGATGGGGAAGGCACGGGGAGTCAGGGCTCAAAAAATTGTTTAGTTTCTTGGCAGCTTGGGATGAATGCTACTTCACTATTTCTGGAGAAGGAATTCACTTCACTGAAGCATAAAACAGCAATTTCATTCTTGATAATCTCATTTTTAGCACGACTTTCTCCTTCATCTATGGTTTCGAGGCTACTGGCTATCCTTATGGAATCACTATCAATTCTTCTCATAGGGTATTACAAATTGAAGCTTAAAATGTCTTTGACATGGTTCTATTTTTATTTTTTTTAGGAAAAGCCATTGGGTAAAGTAAAAATCTATCAATAAATCGATTTGAAAGTTTTGCTCCAATTCAGAACCACTGCTAATCCAAATACTATATTGACGGTAAAGATTATTTTGGTGCCCTTTGTGATGCTCTTCTATCTGCGAAAAAATAGATATTTATAACTGGATGGATGATATCACCCTATTTCGAGTTAAAAAGACTCGATAATAAATAGACATACAGATTTGACAATATAATATCCAAAATTGCAAACGATGGCATAAAAATTAACATTTTGATCTTTAACTGCCCCACTGTTGCTATGAATATTGACTCTGAGTTTACTAGACAGTATTTAGCAGGCTTAAGTGAAAATATAAGAGTGTTAATGCACCCAAATTATGTGCTTATTCCTTTCATGTGGTCTCATCATGAAAAGATGGTTATTATTGATCAAAAAATTGGATTTATTGGTGGGATGGATATTGCTTACGGCCGTATGGACTCGAACAAGCATTTACTAACAGATTAAAACGGATAATTTTGGCCAGGCATGGATTACTGCAACTATCGCGTGGCTGATATTGAAAATCCGAAAGACTTTAGAAATTGTTCAATAGATAGAATTAATATACCCCGCATGCCCTGGCACGATATTGGCGTACGACTCATCGGAGGTTCGGTTTCTGATTTATCAAGACATTTTATTCAATATTGGAATTACGTAAATTTCCAATTGAGCATGGATGATCGAGAGCTGTTAATGTATGTAGGCTTAGGTGAAAACGAAATAAAAAATTATACCAATGAAGAAGAAACTTGGCATAAAAATACGGCTAAATCATTTGTGAAACAGAGTCGTCAATTAATGGGCTTAGCCATTGATCAGATAGAGAACTTGAGCCTTAATTTCTTTGATTTACAGATTGATGATGAAAAGCACACGAGTGGATCAACAACTTTGGAGGTCCCGTAAGTACAAGAAGTTCATACTCGTAATCGATCAAAATCTTTTCGAACTGATCGAGATACTGAGAAAGAACATCAAATGTAAATGTAATTTTATGCAACCCATATTCAGTAGAATAATAAATTGTAAAATTTATTTAAAAAGATGATACCAATGAATTTGAGAAATCATAGAAATGCAGTTAACTTCGAAGGCGTCACCCTTGCTGAGAATGGTTAACTTCATACCAAAAATGGTAAGAAAAAGACATAGCAACACCAAATTCTAAGAAGCTCGTCAATGTGGTCTTTGGGGTTGTAAGAAGATAATACTGAAAATTCAATTTTGAATGCCTACATTGAACTTATTGAACTATCAAGGGAGTGTATTTATATTGAGAATCAATTTTTTATATCAGTAGACAATAAGGTGTCTGAAACGTTGTGCTAACGCATCTAGAGAGCATATAAATTGCATTAAAAATTTAGAGTCATTGTAATTTTACCTGCACTTCCTGGTTTCGAGGGACACCCAGCTGATTAAAATGCAGCAGTATTTAGAATTCAAATTCACTTACTACTATTAAATATCAATAAGATCCTGGAACGATTAAAGAATATTAAGGACATCAATTAATATCTTTATTTCTTCAGCCTGAGAACTCACAGCCTACTAAATAACAAACCAGTGACTGAGATCATTTATGTTCATAGCAAACTAATGATCATTGATGATCAGATAGCGCTTATCGGCTCAGCCAATATCAATGATCGTAGTCTTAATGGCAACCGAGATACCGAGTTAGCAGTTGTGATTGAAGAGACTTAACAAATAATTATTTAAGTTGGATAATACAGTCGTTTGGTGAGCCCTTTTGCCCATTCATTAAGAAAATAGCTATACATGGAACACTTTGGTCTCACTGAGAAGGAAGCGGCAGATTATTTTAACGATGAAGTGTGGAGTTCAATGATTTAGTCCAGTAAAAAGAATCATCAAATCTACCGAGAATTGTTCGCATGTTACCCTGATAATGAAATGTAAAGCTTCTAAGATATTGAAAAAATCGAAGAAGATGCTGATCCAAGCAGATATCAACTATTATGTCCTTTGATCAAAGGGCAAACGATTCCCTTTCAACATAATTTTTTGTCAGCAGAAGATTTAACACTAAGCCCCAATCAAAAAGAGTACTTTGTACCATAAATCAACTTCACTTGATTTCAATATCTTTCTTTTCAATAGAAAGTCATTTAATCAACAAATTTGTACTGTTCAATGGTAGTGTAACTGATAATATTTCTATGATTATCTACGAAAATCCGATTATATCATTATTCCCTCTGCTCGATGATATTTTATAGTGGGATGAGCTCCTTTTGGGGTGGTTTTTCTGCTATTTATGCGTCTATCTTTAACCTCTCTTCTTTACTAAGGAATCCCTTAGTTGTTGTATCAAAGTAGCTATGCGGGTCTAACTAGTAGTCATTAAAAATGCTGCTAATTGAATTACAGAATGGGCATTTCATTTTGGTTTTACTCTTTATGTTTCTGTCATCGTACATATCGAAGCAGTTCAAACACATAAAATTATTGCAGCTGCTGCAGGCTAAAATTTCTGAGTAAGAATAGCAGTACTAGTGAAGTAATAAGTGCATATTGGGCAGCAATAGCATTTAGTATTACCTGCTTTGCGTATCTAATCAGTAACTATAACGAATTCTTCCTTTTTGTATTTCGTATTGAGACGATATTCTCTTGCCGGTTTTACTGTTTTCTTTTTGTGCGTGCTCACAGGACGCACTGGCGTACTGTGGCCGAAATCGAAGCAGAAACAAATGCATTAAAGACATTCCATTTCTTTGAAGTTAAAAATATATAATGATCGAATAATGTAATAGATGGTGGTGTAGCATTAGGGGAGCATAATAATTATGATCTGTTGTTTGTTTTAAAAGGAAAGTAATAACAAAGTAAATGAGAATACTCGCTATATTTATAAATTGGGGTT
>Ga0302185_10000738_pt1 | contig 24514 bp, 16 predicted proteins | sample II_Bog_E1_1_FD_200231 | JGI IMG/M metagenome (GOLD analysis project Ga0302185, IMG submission 200231) | Peat permafrost microbial communities from Stordalen Mire near Abisko, Sweden - II_Bog_E1_2 | ecosystem: Environmental > Terrestrial > Soil > Wetlands > Peat | place: Sweden: Abisko... | reverse complement strand
AACCCCAACCCCAACCCCCAACCCCAACCCCAACCCCAACCCCTTTACAATATTTTATAAGTGACTTTTATTATTACATTTTAATAGTTAGCTAATTACAGAGTTATTAGTTGATCAAATAATAATTAGGTTTGATACAATTAATAGAAATAAGTATAATGTAAAAGCCTGTGTCTGACAACTACCATTCCAAGTGGTAAACTCACTACACGTTCTACACAGTTCCGGACTCCAAAGCCATTTAAATTGATAAAGACGAAGTATCGACAGTAGACAAATTTATTATCTTTAGGTTGAAGATTTATTGGATTAATTGGAAAAATAAACTCATATCCCCTCCGATTACATCAATCTTGCAATAAATAACATTAAAGTTTTCTATCCAAAATAAGCCAAAGTGAGCTAAATGTAGATCAGGAAAAAGGATCTTTGCCATGTTCTGAGAAAGCCGAAGTTTGACTACGACAAGCAGAAAGATGAATTTAACAAAACAGTAGAAGAGGGATAAAGGAAAACAGCTGCTCGAATTCAATAAAAAAGGGATAATCCTGAAAACAAAAAGCTATGGATGTAGATATAAAATTCAAGTTAAAAGAAAGTTCTTTATTAAAAATTAATTAAAAGATACAATTGGTAGGAGTGTTTAATTGCGTTGCATGATTAGGGAACAAACTAGTAGAAGGTTAGTAATAGTTTAGAAGAAGGCAAGGCCGAGTTAAAAGTTCAGGAAAGAATATCCAAATAAGAAAGGAAATACTTAAATGAGTTTTTAAATGAGCCAGATCAATTGCAAATACGAGCATTAACTCGAAAACATCCATCCTAAGCTATTTTTATCAAAGTTATGAGAAAACTCTATTTAAAACATCCAAAATTCAGACAAATTGAACCGAGACATCAAAAATATGTGCAGACATTTTTCCTTGGCAAACCTTTGGATGAATCGGAAGATGATGAGCCATTAATTTTTGAGGTATAGTAAAGAGTAATACAAGTGCTGAGGGATGTATAAGAAAGGAGAAAACCAAAATATTTATCGTCACAGCTCATGGCATAATTCATAAATCGGCTTAAAGAAAAATAAAATATTTCAGAATAAATTACGACTTAAACCCTCAAAAGAGCAGGCTATAATATCGAGTTGGCTTAGGCGATGCTGAAATCTTCACCCAATTAAATTCAGGATTAAAACATTATCTTATTGAAAAAGAGTTGTAGAACCAATATAATATTGCAGTTGTTTAACCATCCATCTTTGGCGAAGGTCAAGCTTTTACTGAAGGGCCAGCCTGACAAAGCAACTTAATACATTAATAATCTCATTAAAGCATACAAATAACATTCTAATCTAGTCAAAATGATAAAACAATGCAAGGAACAAATCATCACTCTTCTATCTGGAGTCAACTGCATGAAATAAAAAGAGGAAAAAATTGAACATTCAAATGTAAATTTTCAAAAAAGATTAACTTAAGATGAGCAAAATAAAGAAAAAGGATTAGTTAACAATAAATATGATAAAAAAACAGCAAAGATCATGATTGAAAAGGGCATTGATTAGGATCTAGCAATCTCTGCGTTGAGAGCAGCTCAAAACAACATTGAAAATACCACTTAATACTTAGTTTTAGGGGGCATCCCTTCCCAATTTGATTTTTGTGGTGCTAACGAAAAAGAAGAGCAGCTGTTTATCTACAAAAAATGGAAAAAATAAAAAGCTCTGCTTACTCGTTTGAATAATAAAGAAGAGTATGTCCTTTGGCTGGGTTATTTGAAATAAGTGAGACCTTTAATGTATGAGGTAACAATGCTAATATATAGATGATAATTCGAAATAAAAATTTCTTTAGCAAAATGATTATGGACGAATATAAAAAGAGTAGCGAGCAAGAAATCTCCATTAAATGATCGAATCAAACACCAAAAGAATTGTAATTCTACTAATTTATTGAAATTCATAAGTATTTTATTGGAGTTATATATTCTCAAAAACAATATATTGTATTTATAAATTAGAAAGGATCTTGTCAATAATTAGCACTTATTTTAAAGCCATAGCTTATCTTACGATTTTTTAGGATATCTGCCACCTGAAGTCCAAAACTAAAAGATGATTATTTGCCCCAGTGCAGTGGCGCTTGAATGAGCATTGCAACATCACCCAAATTATTAATTTTAATTTTAAACTTCTTATCAGGAAATTGTTTCTAGATCAAACTCTCGATCGTCTTGATTGATTTGGTATTAAAATCATATTTTATCTAAGTGATATAAGCTTTACTTCAGCCATCATGGTTAAAGTCTTGGTTGGTTGAACTATATAGTTAGCAATAAAAAAATCGAAATAATTACCTATCATGTTATATTTTAGTGAATAGTTTCTCAATCCATCCACCTATCCTCTCAGAAAGATATGATGATTTGCATTTGGCTTTAACTATATCACAACATTATTAGTTTGTATATTTTTAGAACGATAATCTATGATAGAAAGCAGTCCTGCATTGAATTTATTTGATAGATAGAGGAGCTTGCCATAAAAAAAGTATTCATTTTTATGTTCATATAGTAAAGTCGAGATATGAGCATTCCACAAAATATTTGACGTCTTTTTATCCACTCCAAACTGAAATGATGCGTTCTGCAGTTTTCTATCTGAGTTGAGAGATGTATAAACTACTGTTTAATTAGTAGATGCTTCTTAATTTTCAACTTTTGGAAGGAGATAGCTGTAGTATAAATTAAAATTGGACAACCGAGTGGTGATAGCAAGCTGTCCGTAGTCGTCAAATGAATGATTTAACCTAAGCGTATCAGTCAATCCACATTTGCCATTTTTAACTTCAATTAACTGAGCAATAGAAAAGAGAGATTTGGCATTGGACGTTTGAAATTGAACTGCAAGAGGTTTATTATGACAAAAATCCTCAGCAAGTGTTTCATATGCAAAGTAATTGAACTGACTATCTTCGTCAATCATAATATCAATTAATATTAATTATGCAAAACTACCAATGACAAAGTTACCAAACTGAGAACTTTTATTCTTAAATTCGATAATGATCAATACAACACTGCAGCAATAATTTTAATAACTTCTATAATCTCAGATTAAGGGATTGGATCAAATCAAAGTTCAGAACTGACAGCGAAAATAGAATCGGCAATTTTACCCTGCGATTTTATCCATCCTTGACGTTTAAGTATTGTTTTTAGGTAATTAGTCAGATCGTCATGAGTCAATCCACCGTTGTAGATGCGGTAAGAATTAAGACTGTCCCAAACACTCACCATTATCGGTGCTGTACGATCATTAATCATTAATTAGCTCTAAAACTGATCTAATCTTTCAGAGAAAAAGAATCTGAATGGTTTTTCTGCTTGTTCGATGAGAGTGTCTTTGAGCCATGCTATTTTTTGTCTATCACTCTTGCTATCCAAGATGAAGATGAGACAAATAATGTTTCTGTTGCACTAATGAATATAGTTATTTTTGGTTAACTCCATTATTTCTCGCTTTTATTCATTGATATTTTGACCCTTAAGCCATTCAACTACATCTTAGGCAGTACGTTGACCACTATAGGTAATAGGCTCATCTTTGCTCTCAGTGTCGAACAACAAAACTGTGGGAAAACCTTTGACTTGATACTTTCCCATAAATTGTTGATTTTTACTACCATCTATACGGGAGATATGAACTCTTTTTCCTATCATTTTGGGAAGCTTTGCATATTAGGGCTCAAAATTTTTACAATGACCACACTACATTTTTTATTAAGTACCCCAGGTGAGTAAAATTAAACTAGCCAAGCATCATCGCTCTTGAGAACTTTACTTTAAAAGACTTGGTCAGTTAGTTCAATCACAGAACTAGTACTACTCGAGGATTGGGAGGAGGATGATGAAGATGAGCTTTGACTACTTCGAGTCCGACCACTGCTAGAACTTTCCTTGCTGGAACCTTAATATTTGCTTTCCCGTTATTTAAAGTTACCACCTAGTCCTTAAAGGCAGAATTGAGTGATATCCTTCTTTGAAAATTTACCTTTAAAGGGTGTACTATTTTCTGGATGGTCACTACGTGTGAAAATATAGGTTGGACTTTTCTAGATCTTAAGGTTAGGGATAAGTTTTGCATCAATCTTTCCTACTTTCACTGCTCCATCAAGTATGAAGGCTAGTTGTTCCAATTCTGACTACTGAGAAATGCATTCAGCACATCTTCCTTCTAAATAAAATGAGAGATACATGAGATCTGTATCAGCCAATAAGAATTGTCTTTAGAGAACTGTTAAAGGTTGGCTTCAGTTAGCTTTCGTATTTTGGCCTTTTACGTGAGTGTAAGGATGATGACAAAAGTTAAAAGGAAAACAGATGTTCTAAGTTTCATACTAAAAAGATATAATGTCAGAGCTATAAACATGGATTAATTCCAGAAACTATTAAAGAGGGGAGATACTATCTGTGACTTAACTAAACTTATTTGTAAAGCAATACAACTCATTATTCGTCAGATTACAATATGTTTCAATTTTATTTATTACTATTTTCTGAATATCATTTAACGATGTAAAAAATCACCATTATTCGTCAAGCTTCCAATATTCCATTGATAAATCGCACGTTCGATTACTTTAAAGACAAAAGATTGTCTCCCTTTAGGTATGATCAAACTTTTAAACAAAGCAAATCAGAGTAACGAGTACTAGCAAAGAGCATATTGTCGTAAATTTAATTGCCCTTAAAGGAGAAAAAAAATTATACCAATAAATTTGAAATTACAGAGCAAAAGTCTCTGAAGCAAAAGATTCAGGAAAAACTATAAAACCAATCTTCTGCGAACAGGAGCGGAAAAGCCAAAAAAATAAATGTGTAAAAAAGTCAACCCTCGACCAATAATATAGTTATCTGCAATTCTAGCTGTATCAGAAGAATGCTTTTCGAGTAAAACGAAAATGAATCTTCTCAGATCACTAAGTCATGCCAACAAAATATCATCAATGAAAAATAAGCATGCTCTCGAAAGACGCAACAACAGAAAACAAATACAAAAGAGAAAATTAAACAATTTTAAGATAGGCAGAGATTAGCATGCCAACTCAAGAGGAAAAAATAGGAATCACTAAAATCTCAACTTAGAGACAAATAGATGTCGCCCTGCACCTTCAAACCAGAATTAACCAGATACGTCAGGCGTTGTTGATCTTCATTATATTTTTAGAGTTCCAATAACTTATTCTCTATCAGTTTGACCAGTCGAATATATACTAACAATAATTATAATAAGATGAGTCAGATTAAGCCCCTCTATGAGATGTAACGCCAGCTTGAGTATCATCGCCATCGAGAACGACTCTCCTCCATAAGTAAATAGTCAAAGCGCAAATTTGCAAGTTTTGACTCGAGTATAGAAATGCATCGTATCCGCAACAACAACATGATTTTTCAAACGCAGAAACAAATCGATCACCTTAATTAAGAGAATGATAAAATTGTTGATAAGCTGCTATAAATCTCAAGAAAAAGACCTCGAGCCCTTTTCCAAGAATAGCCACCGCACATACAGCAGTTCTATAATCCAGCAAGGAGAAAGTAGATGTGTTTATATACAGACATCAACGAGAAATAATGAGTAGCAATAGACAGCTGGCTGAGAGGATTCTATCAAAACAGTCTGAGTTTGATCCTGTGCATCGACGCAAAAATATTTAAAAGTATGAGGAGGTCAAGCGAATGATGGAGCATAATAAAAGAGTATCGCTACCACAATTATAAACTCCAAGAGGGAGAAGCATGGAAAAGGCAAGACGAGCCTTCGAACAGATGAATACCTTACTTACATGATGAGTCAAACAATTTTATTGATTGGATTGAGTAACGCGAGAGGATATTGAGTCTATTTTAATTTTAAACAAAACTCTTGGAGATGTTTTACTTATTAAATTGTAGAGTTAGAGTTTCAGATTTATTTTAAGTTGTCTTTAACGAACCAAGATTTATATTAATCTTAACATTGCCACTTCAAGCACAATCATTTTTTGGGGAGGATCTCATCCTTTTGCTGATCCCACCTGGCACAGTAAAGCACTCGCGTTTGGACTGATTTTATCTTCCCTAATTCCTTTTCTAGATATCTGAATCAAAGAACTGATACTTCGATTAATTATCCTCGCAAGTAGTAAGCACATTTAATTTCTTTATACCCTTATTGGGCAAAAAGAGGGCTAATTTATCCCAAAATGAATGCTATACCAACGGTGATCTGAGTTAGGTAAATATACTTTACTACCAAAGTCAGTACTTCAGCCTTAACCTTTGCCATGTATCGCTCAAGTACAGAATAGAATTTGTTGTAAACATCCATATCCTGCTTTCCATCAGTCATGTTTTCGCTTATTTTAATGAGCAACTCTTCAACACTCCCCAATTTATCTGCATGCCCCTCACTCATTGTAATTAATCGTTTTTCCATTTCAGTCGCAGCATCTTCTATTTTCTGCTGGTCAATTAAACTGCGTGGGTCGAATATCTTGGGAGTTTAAAGCAATTTTCGTCCCCGCAAATAATATTAAAATACTTTATTGAGCAGCTTTGTCATCCGCTTTTGCTGATCTTCTTGCGTCTCTTGCTGCAGAAACTATTCAAATTGTTTCAAATGGTTAACTTATTTGCAGCGCAGTTCAGCAAATTACAAATCCTTCAGTTAGTCAGTTATCACTGACTGGACCATCTCTGTAGCTGAAGAGTTATATCGGCAGAATATTTCGATCAGTGGGTTTTTCAGCAAGAAGTCATTCATGATATACTCTTCGAAATTTGCCACTGCTTCCTTTAGTTCATTGATATACCTCTTCAGATACACTTATTTGAAATCCATCTCGAAGGAGGTAAAACGCTGACGTACTCCTCCAACTACGGAATAGAACTCTCGAGCATTCACAAATTTATGTTTGTTATTTTTCTGAAAATGTTCATACTAACTGCAGCCTTTGAGGCAAATACAGGCCGTTTTATTACAGATACTATCGTAGCCGAATTCGTGAATAATGCCGTTATGTGGGTTGCACAAAGCAAGAAACCAATCGTTTTTCATATTGTTATCCTGAGATGGAATTGTTCAAATTATATAAAATAGATATTTCTAGTGTTTTATGGTTTATAGATACGAAAGTATGCAGACGTTAATCACGCAGCAGGCTCTGGATCCTTTGCGAAATCATTTAAAATATAAAGGATAGGATTGTTCGTGGGGGAAGACGATTAAGATTCCTTTTGAAAAATGATGTCGTATCCGAACACTGTTATTGAATAAGTAAGCAGTTCGTCAAATTCAAATTGGCTCAAAAATAAATATCCCAGCCAGACCTTGAGCAGTAAGCAGAGTACTGTTAACCCCCCAGCTGTCATCCTGATGAATTCAGAAAACTGTATTGGTAGATCCTGATGAGGATCAGTTCCAAATTTGTCCATGTAAAGAAGAGCCCAAATCAAATCCAATACAAAAGAAACCGCAAGTATATAGAAGCTGAATTTGATAACAAGCCGGTTCAAAGTTTGAAGCAAAAAATTTGCTAGGATTATCGAGCACACGAGAAGCTGAATACTTTCAAGAGTACGTCGGAGAAGCGGTAAGAATATATGGAACCGATTAAAGCAAAACTTACCAGAACCAGGGTTAGGTTAAAGATTGAATACAGAACTTCGGGTGTCTCTGCGCTATTATACTCGATTAACTGCTCGCCTTCTTCTTTTTTCAAGGACTAGATATTTTTGCTTACTTGTAGGATAATATTTAGAGTACTGTTTTAAAGGAAGGGTTTTCGAATTATAGAAAGACTATTTTATATGGCTTCTCTTTACTACTTAAGTTTCTCCGTTATTTACTGCAGTTTTAGTTGGTCAGTTAATTCGATGGGCTTCGCGCTTCGGTCATTTTTAATGATCTAAACTGGGTGATGAAAGCTCTACGTTAAACATCTCTGAGTTTGGCAAGCAAGATGTTCTCTCCAGAGAGACAGTAGTTAATGAAGTCCGATATACGTGCCTGCCCCTTGGAATTAAGAGTGCATTGATCCCAGAGCTATTCAAAGATTTCATTGTCGTATGGCTATTGACTAAGTTTGCTCAGCAGATCCAGCAATTCATCATGATCAAAGTAATCTCTGTCTGATATGTAAAATGCCTTGAGTGCCAATCGTATTTTACCAAGGTTGAGTTCGGCCATTATAATATTCGTATTAACGATTGTATATTTATCATTTACGCATCCTTTAAGGTATCAGATTTTTTATCTTAGTTTGCTTGGCTTAATAGCACATTTTAGCTTTGGATATTATATAACTCGCATTTTTGCCGGTGTGCTACACCATCTCAGCAAAGAGACCATTGCGCTGGATTAACTCATAAGGAGAACCAGATTCCCTTATCTTGCCTTTGTCCATCACGATTATTTGATCGTAGTCAGCCACAGTGTTGAGGCGATGAGCAATAGTGATCACTGTGGTGTCAGCAAACCGTTCTTTTAGCACTTTTTGGATAAAAGCGTCAGTGGTCATGTCGACATTAGAAGTAGCCTCATCGAGTACTAAAATTTTATTGCGTCTTAGCAATGCCCTTGCGAGACAAAGTAACTGCTTTTGACCGACAGAAAAAGACTCAGAAGTGTTCGATATATCAGTATCAAGTTTCTTTGGTAACTAAATTAGGGAAAATATACTGATTAGACATATTCCTTCAACCCTGACTCCTAAAGCACTCTCCAAAGGTCCTACTCCTTTGACGTACTAAAAGGATCAACATTTTGTTTAATTGTACCCTTGAAGAGGAATGGCGTCTGGGGAATCACCGAAATGTGCTGTCTTAGAGAGTGAAGGCCCATCTCTAAAGCATTACTGTCGCCGATAGTATAAGTGGAGCCTAGTTATGGTTAGATGATTCTAAAGATTGCCTGAATTATAGATGATTTGCCAGCTCCTGTTCTACCAACAATTCCTATTTTTTTCCCAGAGATAGCCTTAAAACTGATATTTTTTATAACTAAAGGAAGATCTTCCTTGTACCTTGCGGATAAATTTGTAAATTAAATGGAAGAATTTTACGGCCATAACTTGTGCAAGTCCTCATCTTTGCTTGCAGCTTCCACCTCTTCCCTCAGTCCAATTTGATTGTCGTAATCAGTTCTTAAGGCCTTTTCTGATGGCAAGTTAATGATTTGAAATGCCCTTTCACTGCTAAGCATCAGACTCTCAACTGTTATAGTTTGTCTCAAAAACCATTGAAGAAGCTCGCTAAACTGTATTAAAAATATGACTGTAACCCCGTAAAGTCCACTATTGATTGGGGAAGACTGTTGTATGCCAACTTCCATGCCAATAGCCATGAGTATAATTCCACCTAAGAAAAAAACATAAAGGGCAAATCCACGCGATACTACGTCAAAAGCTATTGAAGCCTTGGTTGAGTTATTAATTAATCTCGTAAATTTACTGATTAAATGTTTCCTACGGCCGTATATTCGTATCTGTACTAATCCACTCATAGTCTCACTATAAAAATTGAAAATTGGACTTTTATTTTTCAGGTCTTTTTGCTTGCATTGAATTATTGCGGGCCGTGCATAACAAAAAAATAAGAGAACACAAATGACGATTACAATTGTAGGAGGAATGAAAAATACGTCTATTTGGCAAATATTGATCAAAGCAACGAGGGTTAAGGCTGGACCTTCAAACATTTCTACCATAGCTGTTGAAAGGGAGTTATCTAAGATACCAAGGTCATTTGAAAATTTATTGATGAGCATTCCGGAAGGTGTGGTGTCAAAAAATGAGCCAGGACTGCGGACAATGCCATTAATCATTTTCTCATGAATCTATTGATTTGCCATCAGAATTGAATTATTTAGGCAATAGTACTTGATCACCAATATTAGGAAGTAAACTCCCATCAGCAACCCCAGAATACCCCAGTATAAGTGAAAATTTGCATTGAAAAGATTGGATTATCCTGCTTCTACGGAAAGATACATCGCCAGAAAACGAAGATAGACTGTGGTAATGCCTTAGCTTATTAAAAATAGAAAAAGAGTTATGGGAAGAAGGACATAGTTGGTCTTGCTGGAGAAGAAAAATGATGTATAGCTCTTAAAAGTCACTGTTGCATTTTTTTCCATAAAAGGCTTTACTATCTTTGCCCGCTTTCCCGAACGAACAGTCGCTTACCTGACAGTTTTTACATGTTCAACCACCAGTAATCTTTGTTCCTAGAAGAGTTGGTCAGTTAGCTTTTGCTCGTCTTCGTTCTACTATTCTTTTTTGAAGATATTGCTCATTTATTAGAGTTATTTCTTTAGCAGATGAGGAGGTCCTTTTATTCTAACCGCACCGTCTTACAAGATGATGACTTAATCACAGTCATAGAGAAAATTGATCTGATGAGTGACTAAAATCACTGTTTTTGTCTTACTTAAAACTTGAAGACATCTTTCATTTATTTTTTTGCCCACTTTGGCATCAACAGCAGAAATAGGATCGTCAAAGATGTATATGTCTGATTAAGCATATAAAGCTCTTGCCAAAGCTAAACGAGCCTTCTGTCCTCCTGACAAAGTAATTCCCCTCTCTCCGACCATTGTTTAATCTCCTAACTCCAAAATTTAAAAATCAGACTCGAGACAAGACATATGAACCACATGGTTATATAGAGTTTCTTCGTACTATTTGCCAAACAGAATGTTTTCACGAATAGTCATTGAGAATATGACAGGTTCCTGCTCTACATATGAGATTGAGCCTCCCACCTACAGAGTTCCTGAATAATAGGGAATTTCCTGTAATATTGCACCCAATAAGCCACTCTTTCCGGAGCCAACTTTTCCCGTGATGCCGTAATAGGTAGAGTTCCTGAAGCGTAAGTTGATGTTCTTTAAAGATGGTGTGGTCAAATCTTTTTTCCAATAGCCATTAAAGTTTTAAAAAAGAACTTATCCTTTTTCCGCTATTGTGGACTTTTCTTCTTTTTCCATCTATTTTTTTCTCGTCTGATTGGTGATTTCAGGGATGATTTAATTTTGTTCGAGGTTATTATTTGTGTCTTCTAAATTTTGCTCAGAATACATTACTTTCATTAATCCTATTTTTAAATTAATTTACTAATTTCCTTTATCATCTTGTTTGTTGATAGGCTAATGAGTATCAGGATCTATTTGAATCATGCAGGTGTTTTATATGTTGAAGATACTAGCGAAACGTTTAAATACTACTTTAACTTCATAGTAAAATCCAAGACCTGTCACTAACATATATATCGCTATTTTAAAACTCACAATCACATCCAATGTTGAAAATATCTTAGCCAAAGTCAGATCAGTTTCAGTATAATGTACAATCAAGAACATTATCAAGGCAGCACAGAAACCAATCGAGTTACCAATGGCTCGTTAAAGACTGCGACCAATGCTCAACTTTTTATAATTCATAATTTATTTTTCTCTTAAAGTTTGAATGATTCTGCGAAAGGCGATTTCCCATCCATAAAGCTTGATGTATTTGATTCCCTCAATAACTTAAGTAGTCATTTGTATTCTCCTGTCCTTGTATACGTTGATCTATTGAATAATTGATCCATTTCGTTTTGAGATTGCATTTGAGATAGGAATTATAAGAGTCACCATCACGATTCCTAGCACCCCCGGCCATCCCAATCTAACAACTAGAAGAATGGTGCACCCGATCAGAACAATTGGAAAGCTGAATGAATTTAAGAATAATCCCAATCTCTGCTCGATAACTCCAAAATCACTGGCTAATAAATTAGTAATTTTGCCAATTTCTGAATTTTTGATTACATAATTAGTCATCTTCGATATTTTTGCGTACAGTAACATTGCGAGGGCCGCTTTTATCTTTGAGGAGAGTAAAGAAGCTTATGTAATTCCACCTTGCTTGAAAACTTGACATAAATGCCAAAGGATGATCTCAATTGAGCAATAAATGTATGCGATTGTATAATTTCCATCCACAACTGCATTCAAAAGATAAAGAAATATTATTGAAAAACCTATGCGAATCATGGCATCGACACAGCTGAAAGAAATTGATATAAGCAATTCGGTTTTGAAAGTCATTATCAGTAGTCTGAACATATCATCTGAATCAAAGGGTTCGTTCTTTGCTTTATTCTCATTCATTTTCAAAAAGTTTTATGCGATTAACTTCCCCAAATAAATTGAAGTATCAGTTTCCTTGATTGATTTCAACTGCTCATTCGTTAGTTATTATTGACCATCTTCTTGATTAAGTTTAAGTTTATTCTTTATAAATATGAGATAGTGGAGAGTATGTGCAAGCAGCAGTCTTCGAGAAAATAGACTGAAATCCGATTCATAGTTGTTTTTGAACTTAGAGCCATTCTGTTTCAAGGAATTAATGTCGTCGTTGATAAAATTCATAAAAAATTAGATATATCAAGTAAATTCAGTAATCAGTTCAATTTATAGTGTCAGGAATACCTCTTCACAAATGCACTTTTAAATGACGGAAACAAAACAATTAATTAATATGATAAACATCACTATTTCATCGACTAACCAGAATTAATTCAGTTTACAATAAAGTTTATGATTTTAGCTTATCATCCTCAAAACTCAGTATCACCTGTCTAAAGATCAAATACGACAACACTGCCATTATAAATTCAACTACAAATAGACTTTACACACCAAATGCCTACATGCCATACCCAGCTGCTGTTATGAATAATCCCTAGCCAATCGTGCCTCCCAATGCAAAATTCGCAGTGTTTTATGAACTGCAGGAAATGCCATTATCCACTGAAAGAGAACAATAAAAGGAATAAAAATTTGATAGAATGAATCCTGATGAAATGGGAGCAAAAATGCATAATAGTTCATAATGGTGATAACTCTGCAGCACCAGACAAATAAATGTAGAGCAGATGAGAGAGGATATACACCATTTTAATAGAGAAGTTACTGATCCTGAAACATACAACCAAAACAATCGACTTATGGAGTTAGTTGTCCAAAAGATTAAGCTGTAAATTGCTGCAGAATTTGCATTAGAAACATGGGTTTTGATAGAATAGGTGGGAATCCAGCTGGCCAGGCCAAGCTCCTCAATGAGATAAATGCAGAGAAGGGCACAGATGCAGAGCTATGATTTCTTACTCAACTTAATCTGATTGATATCGATTTATTTTTACTCTTATCGCTGAAGCTAGGGTAGTTTTGTTGAATAAAGGAGAAATAAAGTAGCAATACTGATCAAAATAAAAAATATAAATATTTGTTAATGAATGAGTAGCACTATAGCAGGACCAACTGTTGCCCCCATCCCAAAACTAAAACCAGTGAGAGTCATATAATAAGAAGGGCTGATAAATCTCATCAAAATACTACTTATTATTGTAATGGTATTCATTATGTAGCTGAGGCTAATTAAAGTAAAGCTAATAGACAATACAGCAGTCTAAAAAGATAATGTTAGTAAGCAGTAACCCATAATTGTCATAGTAATACAAAATAGAAACAGTTATCGAGGAGAGAAACGATTAATGATTATTTTGGAGAGTAGACAGCTTCCTATCTCGGCGATTGAGATTAAAATGAACAGGTACGAATATGATGTTTCTTGATTGCCTGTGAAATGAGCAAATAAGGGGATGAGGGGTCCAATACATCCCAAGTAGCAACCATAAAGAAAGTGCATTAAGCAAAAGCTCAGGATAACAGGGTGAGATGGCGCTGACTGGGAAGGTTAAATTATTTTCATATAATTATGATTAAATATTTAAGATAAGATACTTAAATAAATAAAAAACATTTGTCCTGAAGCTTAATTAATGAACGATTTACATTTGAGATTTAATAAAGTTATTTCAGCTCAATAATTATTTCAATTATTATAGATTTAAACATATGTCGAAAACCAAAAAAGAGAAAGCTCTGCAGTTCGAAAACCAAGGATTAATCATTTAACATCAACCATTTGACTAACATACCTCTAATAGTGAACATATTGAGCTACTTTAATCATAAAATACACATTCGATGACTCTTGCAGAAGACTAATAAAAAGAAACAGTAAGGTCAGAAAAAAAGGATCTCCGTTCAAAAAATACAATAAATTGGAAAATGTATATTGCTCTGTTGATCGTGTTAGGATTTGTCTGTCGATACTACTTTAAGCAAAAAGAGTAAATCTTGACATTTTAAAATCAAAATTACATCCTCATCACCACCGCTTATCCTTTGAATATGAACAATACACCACCATAAGCCAACTTTTTATCACAAATTTTTACTCATAAAAGTAACTATCTACAGATATACATTCCATAACATAGCAATTATTATATTGAAGTGCCTCTCAGCTCAACCACGTGCTTGACCAATTATAGAGATCAGTGTTGGAGAGAAAATCTGTTTCTAACTGGAACTATGGTGCAATAGCTCGAATAATGGGCAATCAATAATATCAAGAAAGGCTCCAAAGTACTATTATTCTGGTCTTAAAAGCTGTCTTTAACAATTTTGCTGCTGAGTAAGCACCTCATGCAGTTTTAAAAATCAGCTAATTCAATAGTGGTGATGACCTTTCCAAAATAACCCAAATCAGAATTACATGTTCTCCGCCTTAATCTCATTAAATAAAATAGCCAAAACATTGTTACTTTTGTTTAGGCAAAGCAATCTATCCTACCTGAGGAATTAATGGGGTATGACATTGTTATTGGAGACAATGCCATTTTGCATGAAAAAATTATAGCAGGTTGTTTGGGAAACAGAGATTTTTATGATTTCAATGTTCAAGATTAAATTGCCTATAATATCTACAGTATCTTGATAACTACCAAATTAGTCCTTGTCTACGAACACCAAATGAAACAGTATCAAAAGTAGCATTATTGCATCCTTCAAAACCAAATAGTCAAATTGATCAGAGATGAGTAAAATCACTATAAATAGTAAATCATTCGTCGTGCTCAACAATTGAATTTTGAGACATAGCCGACAGTCTTTATAATTGAGAGTAAATCTGGCATAATAAAATGCTAAACTGACAGTAATTCAATAAATCAGTATCAGAAGTAAGATAAATTGATAATTTCAAATTAAGATTCCAAAATTAGGGATACAAATGTGGATGATTAATCTCATACCTAAACCAAATAAAGTCTTCAGTCTGAATTTTAACAGCCACACGTGATAGAGCGAGTAGAGTTGTAAACCATGAAAGGCATTCTGCCCTGCAAAACAAGAAATGCTTATGAATACTCTGAGACTGGATAGTACAAACCAACTCAATTTAAGAATATTGAAGTCATGTCAGAGTAAACAGGCAAACCTCAAGATCTTACTTATTTAGCTAAATTTCTAATTTACCTTTTTAGAACGGAGGAGATGCCTTTTAATGTGCTTTATGTCCAGAACAGTCAGCTTCTCGGCAGTCTTATCGCCAAAATCAATGACGGTAATATTTTCATACCAACCAACATCATTAAAAAATCAGAGCAGATGATTGAAGTATTAAAACATAATAAACTGGACAGACTTCTTCACTTATTCTAATTTAGTTAAGATATAAAGCTGTTCTTGGATCGATAGGCAATCAAACTATTGGTGATAGATCTTACCTATTTGATACAATGGAAAAGAGACATTTTCTATTCAAGTCAACGAATATCAATGGTGCTCACCCCAAGGAAGGGAAATAATAATGAAATTAACGCAGTTGAAAATTTAGGCAAAGATAAAAACATCAAAATTTATGTTATCTTTAAACAACAGAATTAATCGTATAATGTTGAATGCTTTCATGATTTTTAGTTGCAGCCCTACTCGGCAGGATTTATCTACCCTCATGATTCATACTATTTGATATCTAGGCAGGCCTATTGTTTAGAACCAATCAATCCCAACGATTATCCGAATATAATCATTCACCGAAGTATGTAAATTCAACCCTATGATTGTTAATCTCCTCCCGATTTACGGACGGATGAAAACATCTATGAATAAAAGTATATAATGATCACGAACAAATATGATCTTCCTTACCTCATCCCAAAGGAGTAGTATAATATGTTCGACATTCAAGAAGCTGAAGATTAAGGAATAATCGAATTTTTACGAAGCAATCTTTTTTCTGGTGATCGGGTGCTGTTTTATGCCGAAAGCACTGACAACATTTTGATGAATCTAATAGCAATGGGCATCGTAAAGAAACATGGGTCAACCACCTTCACTCTTCTAAGTGAATAGAGAAGGAATATGTTGCGATTGTCAGCTGCTGAAAATGGACTCGACAGTAGCTACGAAATCAATGAAATTTAATCATACGATGAATTTGGAATAGAAGGACTGCTTTTATCTTTCAAGCCAACTGTTATATTCACAATTTTAGATTATCTCGAGCGAGATTTGCCTCTATTAAAAGGGCTTGAAAAATAATCCCTCGTTCTATTTAAATATCCTACCTATCTAGAGGCTTTTGAACAATATCTTTCAAATCTCATTAAAAAAATTAGACTCTATCAAATTATCTTTGCGCCTCGTAATGAATTGAGTCATGAATGCAACGACTTCAGAGTGGAGCAGCTGGTAGCTAATAATTTTACCATACATAAATACGGGTGGTTTGCAATTGTCGTATGACCAGAGTAAAGGTATAAAAATGATTGAACTGTTTATATTTGCATGCGTTCCTATTCATCATGGATCTTATAAATTTGTTATCTAAAATTTTAATTAGATCGCTTGTGATTTATAATAAATAGAATAATATGGAAATGTCAGGCAAAACAGCCATGTTTTATTTCTTTAACTATCCGTTTGAAGTATAACTTGTCGCCTTACATACGCTAAAAGTGAACACATAACTCACGAGGGGATAGCCGCCCTATGCGTATCAGAAGGACCACTTTGGCCGTGATGAACTGCTGTGACAGTTGGAAATGATACTTGTAGGTGACTTCGATCTGGATTAGAATTAAGTACTTGTCGTAAGCTGTCCATGAGTTGCACTACTTTCAACTTGTCGACCTCTTCTTCAAATAGTTCACTATCCACTAAAAGCACCTCGTGAATACGCAGAAACTACTTTAAGCTGCTTACCACATACTATAACTCTATATCTCTCACGACTATATCCTAGCAACCCGCTTCCTATACAGGTTCTACAGGTCTGTTGTTGAGCTTTTCGCGTGTGTAAGTCTAAATAAAATTATAGCCCTCTCCTTCTCTTTCAGAATCTTGCTATGAACTCACGTCCCTCCTCTCTTCCTAGCTAAAAGTGTAAGACATATGATTTTAAATGGCCTACATTCGGCACAATCTCTATCTTTCTTGTTATATTCTTCTCTCCTCGATTGCCTTCTCCATACGCTGCTTACGATCTGCAAATTCAGCCGTAATTTCTGTGTGAGTACAGATACATGCTTTAACCCACGGGTGTTTTGCGATTTCATAGATATTCAATCTTTCTTTGGGTTCTACTGAGACCAACCTCTCGAAAAGGTTTCTGAAGGAGGCAGAAAAAAAGCCTTCGGGTCTATGACGTAAATGCCCCTGCCAGAAAAGATCTTGCCGATGATCTATCAGTAATTTGAAATAAGGATCACTAGAGGATGCTCTCTAGAATGGTGGGTTTCCTGAATACATTATGAAAAGAATCACTCCGCATGCAAAGATATCCACCTTTCTTCCATCGTATTAGCGATTTCCAATCTCAGGTGCCATATAACCTTCAGTACCGAGGCGAGTATGCAGCACGCCTGTGCCGTCTCTACCCTTCAGCAAACAAGAAAATCCAAAATCCGCAATTTTTAGCACAAAATTGTTTGAGAGAAGCAAATTTTCTGGTTTAATGTCCCTGTGAGCGTATCCCCTTTCGTGCATATAATGTACACCGTTCATCATCTGATGAAAATAGGTCCTTGCAACCTTTTCTGAGAACTTTCCAGTTTCTGCGACATAATCAAATAATTCTCCTCCCCCTGCATATTCCAGCACAATGGCAAAACATTTTTCAATAGTTCCGTTTTCTGATTTACTGACTGCACTCTCGCGGACACTGATCAGCTATATTAGATTTTAGTGATGGAGCTCCTGCATAACTTTCAGCTCTTCTTGAAGAGTATCGAGAGTAGATGTCGATGATTTGTATTTTTTAATGGCAACAAGGTTGCCCTAGCAGTCTGAAGCCAGTTTGACTCTAAATTAATAAAGAAAAACTGAGCTTGGTAGCCTGAGCCAAGGTGTTTGATAATCTTAAACTCGTCGAGGTATTCGTTGGTCTTGGACTCGCTCCACTCCATCCAAGAATAATTAAAATAAAACAATAGCTACTTTATAGAACATCAAATAACAATATGGTTATTGATGACAGTTAAAAATTAAAATAAGACTTCCCCTCAACACCCTTAAACTTCTTTAACTCTGATCTGCTTTGATTAAATTTATGAGCTATTCTACTGAGTTACTATACCTATTAGCTACATTTATAATTAATAGTAAAGAGGAATCATTTAATAACTTGAATATCATAAATGGCATGTTGTGAATGTGGTCAAATAAAAATGCATATTTGCAAGCGATAAAAAAAGAAGAGAGGGAACCTCTTAAATTTATCCCTTATTGAATCTAAAAAATGATAAATAACTTAAATAACCTTTTGATATTTAATAAGATGAAAACAGTGATCAAGATAACAGTTATTCTTTTGTACTTTAAGAATATCCTTGCTTTAATTCATTAAAAAATAAAGTATTCATACAGTTTAATATTACAATCTTTCATTCAGTCTTTGACATTATAATGATTCAATTAATTAGAAGGTGATTAATGATGATGGATGAGAACATCAGATGGTGGGATAGGAAGGATAACTGCACACAGCGCAGGTGTTTCCTTTGGCAAGTCTGATATAGCCACTCTCTCCCCAAGTTGCTCCCCAAGAGTTCTTGATTCTCCAAAAGTCATCAGTTTCACCGATCAAAAGGACTCCGTGGTTAACAGCGGTTCCGCAGCTGCTCAAAACACCAGATCTGTAGGCAGACCAGACTGAGGCATCAACAGCAACTGAAACTGGTCTGACAGCCAAGGCGTTGCGAAGGTTGTCGCATCCCGGGACATCGACAAATCCTTTAAGACTATACTCTCCTCTTCCATCCTGGCAGGATCCATCTCTAGCGGTGTAGGGATATTTGGCTTGAGTGGCAATCTTCTTATCACGGATGTAAGCGAAAGCTTGATCCATCCATCCTCCGTTGCAGCCTTGGTTTCCATATGAGCGAGAGCAGTCAACCAACTCTTGTTCAGAGAGGAGAATGTCTGATCCATTAATTCTATAAGCACTTTCCAAAGCAGCAATGGCAGAGAAGGCCCAGCATGAACCGCAGCTTCCCTGATTCTTGACTCCGGTAACTTTTCCAGCTTTCTCCCAGTCAACGTCAGCGTTGAGGTTAGCCTAAACTTCATCGAGAACTTCAACGTTTCTGTTGGGGACTTGGAGGGTAAGATAGATGGCTTGGAATTCAGCATCAGTCAAATCAGTGAACTGGTTAATTCCGAGGGTGTGGGTGTTCTTGGGATTAGCATTGTGCTCCTCAATCTTGATGAGGTTTCTTAAAAAGATAGCCTTGCGATACTCTTCCTCACCTTCCTTAAGATATTCCTTCTGGAAATCATTTTTGTATTGCTCAAAGGAGTAGGTCTTAGTGCTAGCGTTGTCCATGTTGTAGAGCATGAAGGAAGCAGCTCCGAGAAGAAGGAGAGTCACCAAAAGGGTCTTGTCCATTAGTAGATTTATGATTATAACTGATATCCAAATCTCATCCAATAAATAATGGCATTATATCCAACTATTTTCATCAATCATAAACTACAATTATAGCTACAGTATCACAAAATTAAATACACGGCCGACTACAATCAACATCCACTGGTGAATGCAAGCAAAAACTGGTGACTTGCAAGCCAAGTTTATCATTTTATTTTTGAAATGTTTGATCATTAGTGATGGACAGCTATCACAAAGGAGCACATCTTTATGATTAAATCATTTATTTGCTTAGATACAAATCACCATATTAAAGAATGTTTCTTTCATTATGTTAAAGAGTAGCGAGGATCACGATCGTGTTTTATCATTCAAGTCTTGTCGTAACAGTCGAATAACTATTAGTGTGATATTAATTTTGAATTTTATCAATCAATTATCTCTTGAGACTCCAATAAATTGCAATAGCTATGGCTTCCCATTCTAAAATAGGGATATTTTATAACTTTGCAATATTTAAACAAATTTTGCGATTATTTGATCTGATATATTTCAAGATCAGGCTGATAACACCGAAACATGTTTACATCCTTGTAAATATGATATTTTTCAAAATTAAGATTTATCCATTAATCAAAATTTAATCAACATTAAGTTTCAATAATCGATTTGTGATGCCTCATCTATTGATTATTAATTGTTGTGGACAATCAACGGTTTTCATCTTTCTTATTCCCAATCTTTTTTCTCTTTTTTATTTTAGCTTCTAAAATTAAAAAATCACTTTTGTTCTGTTGAAGTATTAAAGGGTCTTCTTCTTATTTAAAACCATCTTAATAGAGAAATACATTTTATCAGATTAAATAGCATACAGAACAAAGGGATTTCCTTTGACCTCAAAGAAGATTCATTTTTGGTCAAGACTATAACAATAAAGCAGAACTCCCTGCTTGAAATTAAAGTTAAGGTTATGATTAGTATTGAACTTTGTATATAAATTAGCTCTAGCAAATGAACTCCAGTTGAAGATAAACAAGAGTTATTATTGGGTAACTTAATTATCGGGTAACTTAATTATCAATAATTTGATAAATCAATTATAGATTAAGCAAATTACATATCTTTGTTATTCAGTTATACAATTTTCACATCTTATTTCAAACTTATCAGAAAAACATTATTTAAATTAATTAGTTTATTTAATTTGTCTTCTACTCTTCTAATTTGTAATTCTGAAATTAAATGAGTCTTTAATCAGCTAAACCCCATCTTGGTGAGCAGGAAGGATCAAATATTATAGGGAAGTTACTATTAATTCATATGATATCAATGCCATCATATGCTAGTTTGATTTTATTGATTTGATGATTCTTTTTATTTAAAGTAGGATAATATTGCAGCCCTCTATATTGTTCCTCCAATAATAATTTATGTATTTTGACTCTATTTTTTAATTTTAAAAATAGTATATTACTATATTTCTATAATTAAAGAAAGGAAGTTTAAAAATATTAAAAACCAGACTATGTATAAAAACCATGAAGATGTCTTGAATTAGGACTCTTAATTCTTGCTTTGATTAACTGGAGAGCAAATATATAAATTTTTTGTATTTAAAAGAATTATAAGATTTTTTTTACCTTTGTAATGGGCTCATTTGGCATCAATAATTTTTGATATAATTGCAAGTATTTATTTGGAGTCTTTAAATATCATTTTCTTTTGATTTTTTATAAAAACATTCTCACAAATAAAAATATCATCAATGATGTAAAAGGGAATTGCCTTTTTTTGAGGTCATTCACCAATATGCTACAACACTTCTTTTCCTCAATTATATCATCAGTAAACGGAAATAATAAAGCGGAGGATTTTAAAATTTAGATTATAATTATAATTAATGAATAGAAATCAACGCCTTTCCATGCATAAAAGAAAATATGCAAAGATATCACTGAAGGTAACTATTTCCTTATTCAGAAAAGACAATCTTTAATTGATTTTGTGTTAACTTAAGGAAAATACATTTTCAAGGTCTCAAGAAAGCTGGGAATAAAGCTGTCAACAGCCAAGCTAATCATTAAAAATTACAAACTAACTGGAAAGATTTTCAATAAAAACATGAAGAAAAGAGGAAGCCATGCTAACATAACTAAGGAAAAACAAATTATCAATGAATCTGTTGAAATTGTCGGCGATTCTCCATAAATTTCCCTTAACGAAGCCACTAAAAATTAAAAGTTGGAAACAAAGCCCAACTAACTTCTTTGGTATTGGGGAGTAGATTTCCAGTCATATTTGATAAATTACTACCGGCTCCTAAATTTTGATGTTTGAATCAACCTTTATTCTCAAATTTTTTTTTTTTTTTTTTTTAAAAAAAATAGCTGAACATTTAAATTAATACGGGGATAAAAATACTTAGGTGATAAATGATTCTGCTGAATCGCTTCCTCTTGAAAGCATTTCATTTGTATTATTATTGATTTTCTAAGAAACCTTGAAAATTATCAAATATTGTTTATATATTGCAGTTGGAACAATAAATATTAAAAATACTATTATTAATTTTGGTTTATCGTGGCATTGATTTTTGGTCAATTCTATTCTTGTAAAGCCTTATTTTACTATTTTTGATTAATTATGTTTATTTTCTCTACTTCTTACTGTTTTAAGAAAAAAATATACAATATGCTTATAAATAGAAAGGAATTCATTTTCTGTTAAATCAAGAAAAGAATAATTTACCAAAATTTGAAAAATGTAAAAAATATTATCTTAATAAAAATTAGTTCACAAAATAATAAACAATTAAGCCATTAGACGAATTCCTTCATATTTGAGCTATTCAATAGCAGTCTTATGATTTATTAAATAAAGTGCAGTTTCAAATTTAAATTGACTGCATTTTCGTATCAATGATTTCATAATTTATCATATCAACAACATAACATAACATATTTAAATATTGGAGGCCCAAACACTATTTAAAACAATTTCACTAGCTTCCTTAAACCTATGATTAAAATATCGAGCTCAACATAACAATTTATGAAAGAATTATTGTAAATTTTCGATAAAAAAGGCGTTATCTTAGCAAATCTCTTGAATGACTAAAACATTTTGTAAACATTCTAAGGTTAGTCTAATCATTAAAATTTTCGTGGCCAATAACTATAGAGAATCAGCAAAGATTATTTCTATTTTTCGAGATGATTAAACCCAAAGCAAGAATAAATGAAAAATACAGGAAATTATAAAATATTTAATATTTTCTTGTATTGATCAATTTAATAATCTTGTCATTTAATTACCAACATTTTATTTTATTTTATTAAGGAATTAATATATTTAAAGTTTTAATTTTAGAAAAAATGAGTTTCCAAAGTCATTTACTTCAAAACTGTAGTTTCAAATAGAAAAAACTTCAAAATATTTCTTTCCCTTTCGAAAATATTCAAAAATTCAAAAACTTCTTGTCCAAGAATGAAATTTTCGAAGTACAATGAAATAATATTATTGGATGATGCTTTGATGATAATTTAATGAGGCAATGATTAATCTTAAGTAGCATAGCTCAATATATTATATCTACAGCTTGAACAAGAAATTTATAATAATAGAATAATTAAACAAAAAATAGAAAAATATGGTTTAACATCACAAAATACGCTATGCCAAAATCTCGTTGAAGGTAAAATCATCTTAATTTAGAGGAGGAAAGATATCATCACTTAAGTCCTTCAAAAGGGGAAGTCAATTGGGAGAGCTGCTAAAATTCTAAGTATAAAGTTATCCACAGCAAAACTAATTATCAAAAATTACAAGGAAAAAGGAAAAATTATGGACAAAAAGATGAAAAAAGTTCAGTCCATCACTGATCAGAATCAAATTGAAGTGTTTTCACGAAATTTGACAGAGAATATTATTTCATAGCCAGATATATTATTACGATAGTAGGATAACTTTGAGCAGCCCAGATCAAATCAATTAAATTTAATATTTAGTTGGGAAGTTAGTTACATGGAGCCTCCTTATTTGTTGTATTACTCTTGGGGACCTGCGGCTTCGATGGGCTGATATATATTATATTTTAAAATAGTCATTCTTTATTTCAGTGAATAAAATATAGAATTAATAAATTATTGGTTGTTTTCCTGCTGTTTTTATTCTTTTCTTAAATCTCGTAGTTAGGCTTATTTTCTATTTATATTTAAAATACTTCTCTTTGTTCGTTCTGTTTTAAAAAGAAATTATTTAAAAAATATATTAAAAAATCAGAATTGATTGTATATCAAAGATTACTATCCTTAGTTATTGGGTGATTCAGTGTCCGATAATTGTTTTGTTGTTTAGTTATATTTTTGTATTTTAAAACCGAAATAACATTATCGTAAAATAGTAAATCAGAGAAAACTATGTTAGCAGCAGAATTCTTTCTATGGTTTGAAGCATAAAATAACAAATAATGCTGTTTAATAAAATATTATTTTTATTTATTTTCTAAAAGTTCCTATATAAACATCAAAGTATTGCAATTCAAACTTCAATAATTTTTTAATAAGAAAAATATAATTATAAGGCACTTTGCTTAAAAATTAAATAATCATCCCATTCAGGCTCTTCCAAATTTTGAGTTTGGTATTATTATCAATCGAAAAGCAAGTTCCTGGTTTTTAAAAAAGAATAAACCTATCCGTTCTGTATTTTTC
>Ga0302185_10000736_pt1 | contig 24544 bp, 16 predicted proteins | sample II_Bog_E1_1_FD_200231 | JGI IMG/M metagenome (GOLD analysis project Ga0302185, IMG submission 200231) | Peat permafrost microbial communities from Stordalen Mire near Abisko, Sweden - II_Bog_E1_2 | ecosystem: Environmental > Terrestrial > Soil > Wetlands > Peat | place: Sweden: Abisko... | reverse complement strand
TATTATGCATTGCCATCGAACTGACTACCTTTCCTGAGGTCCTTTCTCTCTCTCTTTTCCCGAAACCTCTTAAATGCACTGATAGACTTTTTCCAAATGATACCTTCTGATCGATTCTATTCTTTTTAAAGTGAAAAGGAGCAGCTAATGGGCATGAACACGTTTTGTTCCTCGAAAGGGAGTCTGTTTTGGACCACAGGAATGATAATGTTGATTGCAAGTGACATCTGTATAATTAATATTCAATAGACATTTTTATTTTTAATTGATATAAGTAAATTGCATACTTCAACTCGGTATAACTCACCATATTTATTTATTTCTCCACTATTCGAAGGTGGGAAAGGTTGGATATTATTTTTCTTTCAATCTACAGGTTCACTTTTCAGGATCTTAATTGTTGTTGTGAATCTTTTATTGTTTTGTCTATCCTCAATATATAAGCATTGAGAGTCAATTGAAATGAGGAAGAAAATAGAAATAAAACTGAAAAACAACATGAAATATTTGAAATACATCCAATTATTTTCGTGTTGTTTAAACTTTGATTTAATTTAGGCAATACTTTATTAAGACATTATTTTGCACTCCAATGACAAATCAATTTTTTACAGCAAAGTAAAATTTATTATTAATTTAGGATTAATTTTATCCATTTATATAAACTTATCTTTCAATATTAGCTGAACTCCAGGATATCAAAAACATATTTATGCCTTCAATACTAACAATAAATATACTTATATTATAAGATTAAATGAAGTGCATCAATCAAACTTCGAGCTCGAGAGGATCCTGAATCTAGAAATATGTTTGCAATATTTTACTGACATTCTAATACACCAGCTCAGATTTATGATATTGAAGCTTTTCAATTAGATCCACCGCCCCGAGAGAGTGCAAGTCCAACACCAATGGGTTTTTTCCATTGCCCCTGAACTTCTATCCATGAGCAAGGATCACAAAGAGACACTCAAGTGCCACTTCTACGGCTTTGTTGTCCTCTGAAGAGAGGATATTGAGGTAATATCTAACTATGTTGGTAGCTTTATAGAGGTTGAAAATCTGTTGTGGGTCGCCAGAGTGGGCCAAATTAGAGAAGATGTAGCAGATCTATCTCTTAACGTCATTCCCGTCAGTCTCAAACAAATGCAGAATGTTCTTCAACATACTTTCCCTTCCCAGGATGGCCTAAACTTGAAATTTATTTCCAGCTGTAATGTTAGACACTACCCAGCAAGCTTCTCTCCTCACTACTTTCTTATTATGATCCAAGACCTTCTCCAACGGTCCTAGTACACCCTTCGCCAATAACTAATTGGTATGTTCTGCACTTCCTGTAGAAATATTTCCAAGTATCCGAATGGAAGGAATGACTAATCCCATCGCATTCTCTTCTAGATTTTTGATTATTTTAGGTACAACTCCACTATCAATCACGGCCTGAATTTTGTTTTTGCTTGAATCACTATGATAAGAGATAGCCCAACAGCAATCAGCTAAAATTTATTTATCGGTGAGCTTGCCAGCAGCAATGGTACGACAGAGGACGGGAATGGCCAATTTGACGTAATCGTATTTAGGGAGAGGGCTTCCTCTGCACAGATTGGAAAGAGCCCAGCAGCAATGTTTAATGAGTGTTTCGTCAGTTAGTTTATCCATGACTTGAACCAAATTGACTAACCCACCTGCTCTTATGATGTTATCACGGTAGAAAACACAATCGCTTGATATGTTACCAATAGCCCAAATAGCCTGTTCTACTATACCCATGTTGCTGGATCGGAGAAGATCCACAAACAGAGGAATACCACCCTTATCAATAATAGACTGGCACTGTACAGTTGTACCAGAGGCTACGTTTGTGAGAGCCCAAGTTGCTTATAGCTGCAGTTGAGGGTAGTCTTGCTGTTTGATATACTCGATCATTTTTGGCACCAAACCTGCATCAATCACTGCCTGTATGGGGGGGTTCTCGGCTATCGACAGAATCTTACGGATGCCAATCATTCCATGATGCTGATTCAAGATGTTGCCATCTGATATGTATGTGATCAGATCCGCAAAGTGGTCCATTGAGTATTGCGTGCGTAAAAATCTAAGTAGAAATTGAAATACTGCTCGATTTCCGTGCGGTACCTTTCGTCGACGATGAGTAGCCTATCTTTTTTGTTTTCGACTTCAAAGGTATTGTTGGTGCTGTTGCCCTATCCGGTGAGGATGTTGCGTCGCTTGGAAAAGATCTCCTCTCTGTTGTTTTTCCTGAGCTTGTCCGCCTAAGTGTCTCGCTTTTTTTTGAAATCGGGCTGCTATTCCTGCTGTTGAGGCTTGTTAAACATTGAGAATTAATATAAATTTAAAAACCTCGCTTTCACGCTCAATTATAGTTAAATCAATGCTTTCATACAAAAATAGATTTGCCTCTCAACTGCATAAATATTTTATTAAACTCTCAAGCCATATTAATTTCTGTTTGAGAGTTGTGATTGAGTTGTAATGATATATGCAGTGGAATTGAGATATTTAAAATTAATTTTGATTTATGAGGATATACTCCATCTTGGGATTATTTGCACTCTTCCTGGTGTCACAGACCACTGAGATTAATGCTGATCAAACTGCAGAAGTTGTTGAAGAAGCTGAACCTGAAGTTCTAGAGGCTACCTAAGCTGAGGCCCCACAGAGAAGAAGAAATCGCGCAAGAAAACAGAGAAGAGATTAAAACACAAACACTAATACTGATGACGATGGCACCGACTAAGATAACACTGAATCCGAAAGTGATCTTTGAAGATCAATCAAATTTATCATAAATTCAATCAACATTTTGGCTGAATAATCTTGTCACTAAAGTTTATATTTGAATAGAAGTTGTGATTCTGTTGATTTATTCTTCACAAAGATACTTTTCACATTGGTTAAAGGATGAGTTTGCTTGAAAGGACAACATAAACTTAAAATAATAAATGTCTGAACAAACCAATTAAAACTTAATTAACAAAAAGCGATTCTGTTGGATAAACTTAGATTTGCAATTTATCCTCCGTTTATTACTTTGATTTGCTTTTTACAACAAAAATTAATTAATGAATTCTTCCTTGATGACTATGATCGACCTGATATCAGTTTTCCATCTTAAAATTTTAGAACCTACTTCTCCTAAAATTTATTAGCTTTATCATAGGTTAAATCTGCTTTATAATTTAAAAAATATTTAAATGAGCATCTATCATCAAAGCGAGGATAATCCAATTGGCCACGTCGTCAGTCCAATTGTAACCGGAGGATCCGTGATTGCACTTAGATGCAGAGAAGGAGTCATCATCGCCACCGATACTCTTCTCTCTTATGGAGGACTGCTCAGTATTAATTATTCTATGCTTAGAATACATTGGAGTCAATCGATATGAGCAAATATCTGATCATGTTATTGTGACTGCCACTGGAGAATTCGCTGATTTCCAGGAAGCCACCCGCAAGTTGAAGGAGTTAACTCACGAGACCTTCCTCTTCGACGATAATGTAACTCATTCAGTCGCGGACTATGCCAACTATCTGGCACGACTCTGCTATGAGAAGAGAAATAACCAAAATCCATACTACAATAACTTCATTGTCGCTGGTATTGAAAATGGAGAAGCTCATCTCTCCAGTATTGATCTTTTTGGCAACCACATTGTGAAGGATTACGTTTGTGCAGGATTCTCCAAATATTTTGGATTAGCTCTCATTGCTAACGAGTGGAATCCCACAAAATCTATGGAGGAGTGCAAAGCCATTCTGCATAGGTGCTTCACTGTCCTCTACGAAAGAGACTGCCATTCAGTGGATCAAGTTCAATTTGCAACAGTGACTAACGAAGGAATCAAAGTGCTTCCCCCAGAGCATGTCGCTTCAAACTGGGATTTCAAGTAATTCAAAGAGAGAAAAAACGAAAAGCTGTGGCAATGATTTCAGAATAGCATTAATTACAAGATATAACAGCTTAAATTGAATTGTTTCTCAATGGAAGAAAAATTTTAAGAAGAGACAAATAAATGTGGCGAAATCAACTCTCAAAGCCTTCACAAATAAATAATATATATATTTCTGCTCTTCAGCCTTTCGGGCATTTTTCAAGCAATATATTCCCTAACAATTTCAAATAAACGTTGTAGCTGATATTAGACGTTTATTTTTAATCCAGATAAATAATATCAAGATAAATTTGAGAAAATTTGAAAACGGATGAATATCGACCAATGCATTGCGGATCTGTTGGAAGCCAAGTGCTTAAATGAGAAGGACCTACGCATCCTCTGCGAAAAGGCCAAGGAAATCTTTCTGGAAGAGTCTAATGTCCAGCCAGTTTCCAGCCCCGTCACTGTTTGCGGGGATGTTCATGGACAATTCTTTGATGTGCTTGAATTATTCAGGACAGGTAATCCAAACTTCACTCAGGCGGAGAAATCGAAAAAACCTGCTATGTCTTTATTGGTGACTTCGTTGATAGAGGATATCACTCTGTTGAAACTTTTGAATATCTTCTCTGCCTTAAAGTCAAATACCCTGAAAGAATCACTCTCCTCCGCGGAAACCATTAGTCTAGGTATCCTACCTCCTATTCAGACAAATTACTACAGTGTATGGCTTTTATGATGAAATCAATCGGAAGTATGGTAATCCCAACCCATGGAAGTACTGCACTGAAGTGTTCGATTATTTACCGATCGGAGCTATTATAGATGGTAGTTTTTTATTAATTTAGGCAAGGTTTTCTGTGTTCATGGAGGTCTCAGTCCATAAATCAAGACAATTGATCAAGTCAGAACCATTGACAGAAAGATAGAAATTCCTCATGAAGGGCCTTTTTGTGATTTAATGTGGTCGGATCCTGAGGATATTGAGGACTGGGCAATTAATGCTCGAGGAGCTGGCTGGGTATTTGGCTCAAAAGTGACCAATGACTTTTGCCACATTAATGGAATAGAGTTAATTGCAAGGGCCCATCAGCTGGTGCAGTAGGGATACATTCATTGGTTTAAGGTAAATATCGAATATATTTAGGATAAAAACCTGGTGACAGTATGGAGTGCTCCTAACTATTGTTACAGATGCAACAATTTGGCAGCAATAATGTAAGTAAAGGCCACTGGTGAGAAATAATTTAAGATATTTAAGACTGTGCCTGAGTCTATGAAGAGTGTGCACTTTAAGAACGTCTTGCCATATTTCTTATGATAATTTAAGCTATTATCTTTCTATACTTACCATTTAATATTCAAATTGGGCATTATAGAAATACATTTATTAATACCGATTTTCACAATGACCAAAATGATTGATTTGAATGTTTGCTTCGGATAACAATTTAGTTTATTTTCAATTTTATTGTTGAATATAATTTAATAGATCAGCTGTAATTGCAATATAATGCTCTAGTTGCATAAATAACTCGAGAAGGGGCCGTAATTAACTCGTAACAAAAAGGAGATGATGGACCTGGTGATGTCTTATGTCTTCTCTTCTCATTTTCTCCAGTATTTGCGTCATAAATATGGATGCTTTTTACATTTGGAGGAGGAAGAAAAGAAAAATGTAACTATTTCGGGATTAAGCTAATAAAAAGTGCAGAAATATTTAGAATTAAATAGGGTAAAGCCACGGTCATCATTAACTATAATCAACCAACTATATCTGTTCTAATCTATGGAGAACTTAAGTGCAAGCAAAGAGCCTATAACAAGGGTGACTATTTTATGACTGGTGAAGAGAAACTTTAGGTTTAATTTACAAAAAAGACATCAATGGTTATGCTCAATAAAATGCATTTTTAAAATAGCCTCTCACTCTATGAATAGTTCTACTACAAAAAGACTATTATGGAAAAGATACTGCCTGCAGACATTCTCGGTTTTAAAAAGACTGATTATCAGTTTTTAAATCAGCATGCGACTATTGTATCTGAAGCCAATAAATACAGTCAAGTTATCAATTAAAAAAGTATTCGATATGGAGTGTTTGTCCTTTTTTAAGGCATTTTCTAGATTATTAACAAGAAGAACATCAAACTGACAGAAATTACAGGTGATTATTTTGGGGAATAATCGCTTTGGAATGACGATTATGAGTTTTTGCTGAGGCCTGCATCGTATTAATTCAAATATATGTTCTTTCCCAAAGCCAAGTTCCTGTAAACCGTGAATTTGAGTAAAATAAATGTATTGAAGCAATTTTATGCAAAGAAACGAGAGTTGCTTCTCTAAATTGAGAATAAGTATGAATAAAATCTTCAATTTACTAAATTATTTTTACAAGAGACGGCCAACAAAAAAATAAAACGAAAATTTGTATAAAAGAATCTAGGCGATAAAAGTCAATTTTTAGGTCAAATCACAAGGAAATTGCGTCATTCGGAATGGAAACTGCCGTAATCAAAGAAATAATTGAGTAGATCATAATATTATTCCGCTCAGAAAAAGGGCAGTTAAAACTTAACTTGTCATTAAATAAATCCTTTTTACGATAGCAAAATGCAATCGAAGGAACAACTTCACAAAAGAGCTCAAACTGTAATTTTGTTTAAGAAAAGTGCTCCTGATAATTTTGAAATGACGGGTAGAATTGAGCCTTCTTTTTCTTATCATACTAGGCAGAGAATAAAAAAAGCTCGCTCTTATGGTTAATGTGGATTTAAATAAGATAAAACGAACTTGTAAGGCAAAATAAATGAAGTCAAAATGAAACGGTACCATACTTTAAAAGCAATTAGTACTCTTAAACGTGGAGAAATTATATTAAAGATTCCTTATATAGCGTAAATAGTGAATAGAAATTTTTCAAAATTTGAGAAGACTCTCAAAAATTCAACTAAAGTTTCCAATCTTCACGCGAGCACCTACTGTTTTCGAACAACAACGAGAAGTAAATCACAAAATCTTAAACGAGAAGACAAAACTTGGAGATGATTAATTGAAGTTCTTTATCCTGATTCAACTATTAAAATACATTAATGATAGGTCTTCTTTTCTTTATTGTTTATATTGGGTTATGATAAATTCCTTGTTTATTTTACGGTTAATATTGCCATAGGCAGCAGCCATTTTTATTGCTACGAGAAATCTATTGCTCAATCATAAAAATTGGATAATCAAGCTCTTGTTGTAGAGGTACTATCCATCTTATGGCGTACATTTTTGATCTCCAATAATAATAATAATCTTGATAAAGCTCTCAGTAGAGGCATGAGTGGTAAATAAAACTTAACTAAGTTTTTTGCCTGTATCTCGAGCTTGAAAATGATATTAGTGATTTTTAAAACACACTTTCAATATTTATCGTTTCAATATAATCCTCTTCTAGACACTATCTTATACCTACTCAACCTACTAATGATAAGGACAGAAACGTAAACTAATTTTTTTAATGGCTGAACTGCTGTCTTTATATAGCCTTGCTGAAGTCTTCTCCAATTAGAAGATATAAAAATTCAAATTATAGATTATTTAGTTCATGTTTCAACAAGATTATCATCAAATGAGACCGAACTTTTTCATTTGCTCAAACATGTGCTTTCCAATAAGAGAAGGAGACTTTGATACAACAATTCCTGCATCTTCTAAAGCCTTGATTTTGCTTATAGCATCTCCCTTACCTTTCTGAACGATTGCTCCTGCATGACCCATTCTCCTCTCAGCAGGTGCGGTTAAACCAGCAATGAATCCAACTACGGGCTTTTTAAGTTTGTTATTGTGTTTAAGCCAGTCAGCAGCCAGTTCTTCAGCTTCACCTCCAATTTCACCAATCATGACGATTCCCTCAGTCTCTGGATCAACAACAAATTTTTCCAAGACGTCAATGAAGTTAGTTCCATTGAAAGGATCACCTCCAATTCCAACAACTGTTGATTGACCGAGTCCTGCCCGAGTTGTTTGATCCACTGCTTCGTAGGTTAAGGTTCCTGATCTACTCACAATACCAATTTTTCCAGTTTTATGAATATAGCCAGGCATAATACCGATCTTACACTCATTGGGCTTAATAATGCCGGGACAGTTTGGACCAATGACTCTGGTCTTGGTTTGAGAGCGCAGAGCGTGTTTCACCTTTATCATATCATGTTGAGGGATACCTAAATAAAGAAAAAATTACCGTCAGTAATAACGACGCAAAGATCTAACTCAGCTGTAAGGGCCTAGATTATCGCATCAGCTGCTCCAGGAGGAGGAACGTATATCACTGAGGCATTCGCTCCCGTCGCCTTTTTAGCTTCACTGCAGTTCTTGAATACTGGCAAACCTAAATGTATCGATCCAGCCTTTTTAGGATTAACTCCACCAACCATCTGTGTTCCATATTCAAGAGCTTGCTGTGTTTGGAAGGTTCCCTAAATATAAAAAGAGATACTTGATTGCCTGTGATTCCTTGGCATATGACTTTGGTGTATTTATTAACCCATACATTGGGGGCAGTGCTAGTGCTGAACATGCGTGTGAAAACCTTGCTGAGCATGGTAAATATATCTATATTAATTGGTGACCAAATTTAATCGATTTTATCAAGTAAATTAATTTAATAAATTTGACTTATCATAAACAACCTAAAGCATAATTATATTTGATTGTAAAGACCTTTTCTTTAAGATTTATAATAATGGAGTCTGGAATTAAGCAATTGCTCCTAATAGGAGAATATTTTTAATCCAAATAAGACTAATTCAATAGAATAGAATAATCCTCAGATTGAACATTATTTTGCTTGGTATACAATCATTTCTGATAGACGTTGTTGAAGCGCCAGTTATGGTGATAGTGAGCAGGAGTTCTATCGCCAGGGAAATCTTCACGAGGAACACGAGCGTTGTTCTGGTCAGGCACAAAGAAGTTTCCAACCTAATCTCTGTTCTTTAATAGCACATGCACACCATCGTAATGTCTCAAAAAGTCACCTAGTCTGTAAGCAAAGGGGTTGATCTAATCTTGTCGTTCATAAATCCAATGACCTGTATAAACGAATAATTACTGAGAGGATTGTCATCACCCTGAATGGAGAAGATATCTTGGTTGAAACCTTCAAGTCTAGGGCAAACCTTGTACATTGGTAGAGTGTTGGTACCTAGATGAACAAATCTTGAATGTTCGGGGAAAATGAATTGTGATCGTCCTGGATAAAGACCAATATTGGTTGCCCAGCCTGTTAAGTTAGAGGGAGTGTCTTTAGTAAGATTACGATAAATGACATCAAAATTGAAATTCCATCCGTAACCTCCCTATGCAGCTTTTACTAAATTGTTCTGGAATATCGACCTCCATTTGGGGCAGAGAATGTTGTTCTTTAAATCAGCATTGATAGCATTGTATCCTCGTTTGATGTTTAGAGATTAGAGGAAGGCTAAATGTTTTCTGACTTCAGTGTACGACTCGTGATAAAATTGGTTCATGGGGGTTGAATCGAAACTGAAATAGCCAGTAACTTTATCGAAGTGATAACATGCGGCAGCCAATGCAACTTTAGCTCCCACGCCGTGTCCACCTAGAGTGGCCGTTGATATCTTATTCTCATACATGAATTTCACGACATCCCCTAAATCACTGACAGCATACCTGCGACGTCCTCCCAGTTAAAATCATCAGTTCGATCTGAGTTTCCAAAGTTTCGGGGGTAAAGGATATAAACATTTCTTTGGTTGATGATCTAAATACTAAGCAGTCTACTTTATTTAGAGGATTGCTGAAAAAGTCAAGCCAGCTCTCAGTCTGATCGAATATTTCTGGGAAGAAAATGAGGTTGGGACTGTCACTAGAAGTCGATTTGATGTGCACTCCTCTAAGTTTGACGTTCTTGGTGTCCACGTTTTAAGCCTCTAAATAGCATGCCAGATACTGCCTCGTATGTGTTGTATGGTTGAAAATCGTAAGATACTGTTGGCACGAGTCAATAGTCTCATCGGATGTTATCAATTATCAAATATATCAAATAAACTGGAGTTGATACCACTGTCAGATATTTATCACATCAATCATAGCTTTAAAGAATCTCATAAAACTGTTAACAAGTTTATAAATTGAATTGTGCAAATGACCTCATGAATTGACTGTTTATTAGAGGTGAAAGTGATGAAGGATGATAATGGCAATTTGCAAAATAACTATTAAGTTAATCATTCACACGGCTTGAGAACTTTCACCACTGGATTGCTTGTTTCCGGTGACGGGACCAGCAACATTAGGGAGGACACCTCCTTCAGCAATAGTAGCGTTGTGCAACAACTTATTGAGTTCCTAATCATTTCTAATGGCCAAAAGAATGTGTCTTGGCACAATTCTGGTCTTTTTGTTGTCCTTGGCAGCGTTTCCAGCCAATTCCAAAACTTCAGCAGCCAAATATTCAAGCACAGCTGCCAGGTAAACAGGTGCACCAGCACCAACTCTCTCAGTGTAGTGAGCGTGTCTAAGAAGTCTTCCGACTCTGCCGACAGGGAACTGAAGTCCTGCTCTTGATGACTTTGAAACTGCCTTTGATGAAGTAGTTTTAGCTTTTCCTGATTTTCCGCCTTTGCCTGCCATTGTGTATATTTGTTTATAGGCGAAGCTGAATCAGTCTGATTTGAATATCTTATAATCCACCGATAATAAATCGAGCCAATCAGATTAATTGCTCCTATCTTCAAAATATAACAGCATTATTAAATATTATTTATCTTCAAAAGGTGTATTATCTGACTAGTCCATCCATTTTATATGAAAATTATTATTAACTAATCATCATCTCAGTAGTAAGCTAACTGGTGGAGAGGCTTACTTCGAATGCGCCTCTCCGCTGGGGTTTTCTTCTCATTTAAATTTAATCGCTTTATCATTACGGATTCGATACTTGCAGGAGCAGGGGTACTTAGCTTCAAACGCTATAAGTTTAATTGCTGTAAATTTGATTAGTTTTTTCTTGGGATGGATGCTTGACTGGGTCCTTTTTAAGCGAGGCTCCTCGATGTCTTTGGTTTGTCAACGATCCGCTTGCTTCCATAATAATCCCACTCCTCTTAACCTCTGCGAGAGTTAGATGGTCTTCTCTCCCGATTGCGAGTTTGTTTTTGAAAATTCATGCTGAAAGGATCTAGAATTTTACTTTTGAGTTGAGTCCTTCCTAGTATTCCAATTTCTGGTAATATTTCAACTTTAGATGGCGATGACATATGCTTTCTCTCTTCGCTTGTTTTAGATCCAAATCGCCTCTAAAATCCCATTGTCTCAGCCTGTCGATTGAGAATTATTTAATACTCTTTGAGCTGTCGCTAAAAACCCAAATTAGGGCAAACTGACGGTCTATTCTGCCTCAAAAAGTGAATACTTTCCTTAAACCCCCAGCATTTTCGTTTCATAAGATAGGAAATAACTAGGGTGGCTGACTGAATAGAAGAGGAACTACTCTCGATATGCCTGCGGCGCAATGGACCAAAACACTACCAGCTGCAAGTGACTTTTCCATAAGCTCATAGAACTGATTAAAAAACTTCGATATGTTCTCAGATTTCATATCTAGTAGAGGAAATACAATGTGCTTGATCGAAGAATCATAATCAACGTGCTACATACCCACGGCAGCTGTCACCACTTAGTTACTCACAAATTACCTGTTCGGATTTGCTATCTTTTTAGGAAATCGAGGTCCATTGCTGAAGAAACGTCTCCGATATGAATGCCATTATTGGTTATTTCGTGGGTATAGACCCTGTTGGAAGGTTGGTACTCGTACTCAAGAAAGTTATTTATCATTTTATACCATTATATGCATATTTTATTTAGGCCAAGCCAAAATGGTTATAAAACCTACTGTTTTTTCTGATAGTTTTTGAGGGCGATAGTTTTGACAACCGATAAATGGAAGTTAATTTAATAAGAAATTAATAATTATATATATCGGAAATGAACTCAGAGCTGGGGGACTTGAAGACAGAATCAAAAAGACAAATTGAGAAGATGGAGCTTATCTTCGAAGACAACATCTTTCAAAACAGGAAATTCAAACTCAAGTTCTTCCCCTGGATAAGGACAGGCTAACTAAAAAAGATACTCATGAAGGAAAAATTCAATGACAAGCACAAACACCTCAAGGAAAACGATGTGAGACTCTTCTGCAAGAATATAGAAATTACTCAGTAAAACAAAAACTTTTTCGATTTCTATAAGATAGAGTCAGGCAGTACTGTCGTCATCATGAAGAATGCCAACTCACACAATCTTTAAAATGGAGTCATTAATCCCTATCAAATCTTTTAACATACGCCGCAGAAAATCACTGAGCTTATTGTTAATGTTCAGTCAGGTCTTAATGCTGCAAGAAAACCCAAACTAGCCTCGGAAGGAACTTCTGGAACGTATTTTTTGGAAAATAATCAAAAGAAAATAGTTGCAGTGTATAAACCATATGACGAAGAGCCTTACACTCCAAATAACCCTAGAGGTTACGTGGGGTAATTGGGCTCTCAAGGTATTCGAAAGGGCATTCTGAGTGGTTAATGTGCAACGAGAGAAGTAGCTGCTTATCTACTTGATTCTGTCCATCATTTTCACGAAGTTCCAGCCACCACTTACATTGAGTTTTACCATCCGTGCTTTAGCTACAAAGAAGTATGCTAATCTAATCCAATTCTCAGCAATAAAGAGTGTGATTTGAATAAACAAAAGACAAAGCATGGCTCCCTTCAATAATTTGTGGAGTACTTTGACGTTGTCGGAAATCTGGGTTCACACCAATTCGACATGAATGAAGTGCACAAAATTGCTATTCTCGATATCAGAATTTTAAACTGCGACAGAAATTAAGCAAATATTTTGGTAATAAAAAAAATGGTGACAAACAGCAAAGGAGCGACTTCGAGGATAACTAATCTCATTCCAATTGATCATGGACTTTCCTTTCCGGATAACTTTGAAATTTATGATCATCAAATTGTTTGGATGACCTACAAACAGACACAAATGCCATTCTCTCAAAAATCACTGCAATTTATTGATAACATCGACCCTGCCAAGGACTGTCAAACACTCAGAGAAAAGCTTGGTTTTCGAGAAATTTGTCTACGTAACTTTAGGATAGCTCAAATATTTTTAAAGAAGATGGCAAAGGCAGGATTCACATTATATGAAATTGGTTCTTTTCTTTATCGAGTGTAAGATTAAGATTCCTTTTCCTCAGACGATGATAATGAAGTCAAATAAAAAGATAAAAAGGCTATTCTTTCCGAATTCTAAAAATTGGTAAAAGAAGCGGAAGTGATTTATTTTACTGTGAGTGATAACGGCATGAAATCAACTATTGAGCTTCAAATCGGAATTATCAAGCAGAGAAGAAATTAATAGCAGATGAATGGATATGAAAAAATACCGAAAATTAATAGTAAATAATAAAAGTTTGACTACAGTCTGAATACAAAAGATTCCATTCCAACCAAGGAAACATCCATTGAAAAGATCAAAGTTAGGTCCATTTCTCCAGCACGAGATAAACTTAGGAATGTCAGCTTACCTCATTTAAAAACCAAGCCATCAAGGGATTTGAAGGACCGCCGACTTCGTTATAAAAAGAAAAAAACAAAGGAAAGACAAGAGGAAGACTCAAAAGAAAAGCACTAAAAATGGGGAGACATTTTTTATCACTACTTCGAAGAGATACTAGACAGATTCATCAAAAGAAAACTTGAAATTAGAAACAAGCCAATACAGATCGGTCGTGGACGTCTTTTCAGTGAGAACATTGAACTTTGATTATACTACAATTTCTAGCCAATAAAATTGCATCCCATTTATGTTATTACGAGTGAAATAAAATCAATAAACCTTTTAAAATAGTTCTATGTATATATTCGATACGCCACAAAATGACAAAATAGAAAAGATCAGTTAAAGTCATTTATCAATTATAACAGATTGTTGAAGTTTTATTATAATAAAAAAGCACCCGCGAAGGGGCTCGAACCCTCGACCATTAACTTAAAAGGCTAACGCTCTACCAACTGAGCTACGCGGGTTGGACAACTCTATCTCCAATAACCCAAGGAAATGTCTTGGACTTGGGTTTTATGGAAGGCATTTGTTGCTAAAGTTGAATTCTTATTTATTAAATTTGACCATAAATAACTGAGCCAATTAAATCTGTATAATAACTCCAGCCAGTCCTTTTGAAGAATTTCTAAAAAGTAGAGATTCCAAGAATAAAGCGCCAAAATTATGAAGTTGCTTTAATATGAGTCTAATATTGAACTGATTTAACTTAATAATAGCCAAAACAAATATTATGAGTACGCTTATCACATCAGCTCAGTAGCAGTTCGGCATTCAAGCCATTGATGCCCTCAATTTACCAGATGATGCCAAGTCACTTCTCACCCTCTTCGAAGTCAGTCCTACCCATCCCGTTAAGATATGTGCGCTTGCCAAAATTAAAAATCAAATCATTATCAGCTTACATTCTCCAATCAACCCAGAGAAGTCAGACAATCTTTCCTCAGAGGACTTCCAAGAAAAATAAAGTAGGAGAAAAGTAAGTAACATAAATGGATGGACCGAAGATCCACATAATCTTTTCACTCGGGTATTACTTCGATTTTTGAACCGGAGTTCTTCATCACGCAACTTCTGCAAAAACGAAACCAGGCTATTCTTCCATGTAGTCAGTTTAGCAATAAAATACTTTTATGACGAAGAGGAATTTAGGTACCTCTTCAATGCAATCACAGATTTGATTGACAGTCATAAGGAGAAGGTGCAAACAGCTTTGGAGTTCTTTGAAGAGGTCATTAGCACGATATAGTATAATGGTGAAAAGGAAGAGCAGATAATAAGTGGATAGCAACACAGTAAAATCAGTCACTGTCACTTCGAAAGACACTTCACAACTAATCACTTGAATAGCATGCTGATGATAGCGAACTTCCTGCTTGAAAAGAGCATTCTAAGGGATAGTGAGGCATTAGATGATGGAGTAACAGAAGACAGCTTTAAGATTAAGTCATCATAAGAACAACTATTAGCCATATTTTCTCTCCTGCATAGGGTATTCTGTTTCGATTTTATCGGTGAGAAGTACAGTTAGAGCGAATAGTTGAGTGAGTTAGGCAGCATAATAATCCCAACAAAGTCAATTCGTCAAAACACCTTCTCTTAGTTTTAGAAATGGATTAAGAACAGCTAATGGATTAGAATTTACCAGTTCATATATGGAAGTTGTCGCATGATAAAGCTGAAATTGATAATAATTGACATTCTGGGAGACATGTCTCGTATCCACATGAAATACTTCAAAAATAAAGTCAATTATAAGATCCATATTGAAAATATCATATTCTCTCTCGCTGATATACTCTAACAAATTAAGTTAAGTGGCAACATCTAAGAGTCTTTATAAATTTCTTTAGCGGTGGGTAGGAATTTACTCAAACTTACTTCTCCTTCTGTTTTACCTTTATTCTTCGAGATCAACCAGAATATTTCAAAGGGATTGCTGGATAGCATCAAAAAGTTTCTGATCGAGTAAATAATTTAAGAATAGATTCTAAACGTCAATATCATCTACTATTTCTTCAAATTCATTGAAAACTTGTCAAATCGCACAAAATTCTAAAAGACTACCATACCCCAGGAGATCGTTGAGGAAAGGATGCGATAAATTGGCAGATCCTATGAAAACTATCTTCGCAACATGATGAACAAGATATTCAAACAAAATTATAGCAGACTCAACTAAACATACCATCATCGCTCTGACTATATAAATCTCAAGGAGATTTTTAAAAATTATGAAATTAGCGAGCTGTTAATTTTCTTCGTGCCTTTTAAGATCATGAAACCGAGATATCCCTCGATAAACTCGATTTATGATTTGGTTGTTGTTCTCTGTGCCAAATGTAACTATAGCTTTATGTAGTCATTCGAAGTGTCGCCACACTGGAAGAGCCTCGTTTGGAGTCATGGTAAAGAGATATTTCAGTTGGTAGTATTAGTCAATGCATTGATAAGATCATCGAGTGGCAATCCTTCACCACATATCACAAAAAACTAAAGTAGAAAAATGCTAAAAAATAAGGGCGATACAGTCATTCTCTCTTTGTAGAAAAAACTCAGTATGCCCGATTGAGTATGTAACCTATTAGAGAGGAATACGACGAGTAAATTGAAAATTAATATGAGTATTGCCATTTTTTAAGAGTCGTCTGCTTCTGTATAATAGAAGTGCTAAACCAAAAAGAGGTCATTTTTTTGAGCAGAGTCAATAAATAAAATTCTTTATACAGGCTTGTGAATATCATCTTAGAGTTAGTGTTCAAGTCTGATCTTGTTGATCCTGCAAACGAATAGCATAAAAATTCTACATCAGCTCATAAAATTCAATTTTACTTAGAGGAATGCTATTTTATGGTTTCCAAGCTGCTCTTGAAATAATTCTAATACATCCTGCTAAATGTTATGCGCAGCAATCAATACAAATACAGGCAGTTTTATTATAGATATGCAGTGGAAGAGGCAGAGATCGAGCTCATTGAGTCAATTTAAATTCATAATAAAATGCTAATTATTGAAAGAATTGAATCGCTAAAGGAGAGTTCCCTACCTTAGCAAAATGAAAAAGCTCTATTAGCTCTTCAATTTTTGCTGATTTATTCCGTATCATTTCCTCTTAAAAAGGATTTGACTGATAGGATATTTATCAAGGATATAAGTCACTGCCTTACTTATTTATAAGTGATCGAGATGAATACGACCATTTTAGCTCTAATTCATCAAAGAGAGGAAAAGATATTTACTTTTCTGCAAGAACTGATGACATTCCTTGTCAGTTATCAATTTAAATCCGATAGCAATAAGGAGATTATGGCTTACTTCAAATGTTTCAATATCATTATCAATTTAAGTATTAGCTAACTTTCAGAGGAAGCACTCAATAAAACTTTTGTAGGATTAAAATTCCTGATGTATTTCCTATCCACAAACTAACAAATGAAATTAGATGAAGAATTTTGTTCTTTTTTGGAAGCGATCAGCAAAGACATCCTGGATAGATCACAAGATTTATAATTTATTGAGCTGAGAGAGTAAATAGCTTCCATGTTAAAATCATTTGAGATATCTAATCATAGATAGCAGCCTCAATAATAATAAAAAATGGAAATAGAAGATACTATTTAGGACATTGTTCAGTTACAGTATTAACAATCGTAAAGCATGAGTGATTATAAATTTACTAATCAAAAATAAAATTCTGCCCTCAATGGACAACATCACAGGATATCAGAAAAGAATGAAAAGCCTTTGGAGATGTAAATTTATAATGGATATCACAGATAAAAAACATTATCAATCATGGACAGATATATATCTCAAGAAGAAGAAAGACAAGCAATATCTATTGAAAATCAATGTGCTCACTATGGAGATAATTAGTTTCTATCATAAAGAGCCAATCAATCTTAATAGACTAGTAAAGATAATTTATGTGAAACTGACTAACAGATTTTACATAAGCCAAATTCAGATAGTTACTACTAATAGCGAAATAATGGAGAATATCCCATGGAAATAGAGGAATTGGTCCCATAGTATAAAAATAACGAAGAAAATATAAAGTAACAAGGACAGCAAAGAGATTCTAAGGATGATATAGTTCAAAGCTAAAATGAAGATACTAATGAAATTGATAAAAGCAATGAAAATATAAATGGAGCCTATCTGACCAATTTATCTGAAAAACAAGTAGATGAATCGAAGTAATAGGAGCTTAACATCAGTAATGATAAGTAGCCATTGACCAAAATCTAAAAATAACAGATATCAAATAATACTAATATTTTTATCGAAGCCTAATAGCCATAAAATTGCGAATCAAGGTAATTAAAATAACATGAGTAAAGTAGCTGCTCTGTTACAATTGTTATTGATTCATCGAACGAAATCACCGACCAAGAAACACCCATAAATTATGAAGCAAATGAGAAGATTACTCAAATTATCTCTCAGTAAATTCAGCAAGAGAGTATAATAGCGAACCAATAATCTTAGCTGAGTCTTCAACAAAACTAAAGTGAGTGATTTAGCATTATTATTTTTTATCATATCTGCTATAATATAAATTTGAACAATTGAGTATCTTCATATAGATCATGTTTCAAGACCATGAAAAGAAGTCACTTTGGAATTATTGATCCATTTGTGAGTCAACATACTATTCTAACTCCTCTGATTAACTACTTGATTCTTCTCTCTGCTTTAGCATATACTTTTCCTCATCCCAGTCAAATCGATCATTAAAGAGTGACAGATATTCGATAAAGAATTATTTGTTAATGGGAATGTTATTGCGCTCTAAGCACGCCCCAAAACATTCCTTTTCCATAAATTATTTTGCCTATTCCCAAGAAATGCCCTATCTGTAAAACAAGCTTTTGTATAATAAATTCAGCATTATGCTTGGCTTGTTATTTTGCCAAGATTTGTTTATATACCTTCCCATTTCCTCTAGTTCGTTCGATACAGATTACATGTTTTATTTTTAATGCTCTTGCTTATCAATACTTTAATCCCTAATAAAAATAGCATACTGCGTGCAATAGCCTTTAGTTGAATCGTTAATATGAGATCCTATTCCCTTTATTTAATAGTTATAGTGGTATTGATTGCGAATTTTGTTGCAAAATGATTCGAACTCGGCTTGTGTCCATTCGAATTTGTGATCCCAGTGTCTAAATTTTCCTTGCTAAATATTAAAGTAAGCGTTGAATTATTGATTAGGAGTACTTATAAAGCAATATTTTGGTCTTAGATATTAAAAAACATTTTCCAAAGTCGACTAAATGAATTCAGGCAGCAGATGCTCAATAGTCTCAACTAATGTGACCAACTCCACGTCAAATTATTTCATTTTTTAATATTTTTTAGACATGTCTCCCTTATAGAGGATGATGTGTTGATCCTTTTCTCTGCTGAATTGAATAGACTCCTGTAAATTTTATGGAAACACGTTCTAAATAGTGATAAAATTACAGAGACTGTCTGTGAAATGGCAGAATCGTCAATATCCATTCCAATCAATAATTCTATAGTTTAGGACCGGGCCAATCTTTGTAGCAGTGATCCTTGCGAACATCCAAAATCCGCAATTTTGATAATTTTATTCTCATCAATGAAGCGACTGACTTCCAAATGTCGCATTTAGTTCATGGTCATGCCAAGATAGTGTTGTATAACCGAGTGATTCTCCTTATCTTTATCTATCATCTTCCCTGCTGTGATATAAAATCCTTAATAATTATAGCAAATAGCCATTTTGGAAGTTAAAAGCACAATTAGGGCCACTTAATTTTATAAGTCAAATTAGGCAATTTTGTGAGATATTGAAATAAGAAATAAATACGGAAATCCTGTATGTTAAAAATATAACCTCGCTTTCAAGATGGAAGGATTGTATCCTATTCTTACTATTCGATACAGATTGGTTCTCTTTGGATTTATATTACATTAATTTTATTTTCGTAAAAATGTTACAATTTATTCTAGCTAATTGGATCATCAATTCCTGCTGCTGGATGAGTCAGTATCAGCACAAATAGGCATCCATGCTGCTGTGATATAAATTTTGAAATTGAATAAAATATTCAATAATTTTTAGTATCAACATGATGAGAGGGTTGATAAGACTGGTCCATCAAAATTTCAGCAAAAAACTTGGCATCGCTGAAACTGCCAAGGTTATCCAGGAAAAGATTATGAACATCACACAGGTCGTACACTCTTTTTTATCCAGAATGACGTGAAAGAATTCGGAACAGTCATCAGCATCGGTGACGGTATTGCCAGAGTTGTGGGACTTAACAAAGTCCAAGCCGGAGAAATGGTTTAGTTCAGGTCAGGCATTAGAGGTATGGCCCTCAACTTGGAAACTGACAACGTCGGTGTCGTCATCTTCGGAAATGATAGGTATTCCTTCCCTTATCCAGAGAAATTCAGGAAGGAGATACTGTCACTAGAACTGGAGCTATCGTGGATGTCCCTATCGGAGAGGAAATGTTAGGTCGAGTTTTTGATGCCTTGGGTAACCCCATCGATGGTCTCGGACCCGTAAAAACAACCAAAAGGAAAAGAGTTGAAATTAAGGCTCCTGGCATTATCCCAAGAAAGTCTGTGAACGAGCCTATGCAAACAGGATTAAAGGCTGTTGATGGTCTTGTGCCAATTGGAAGAGGACAACGAGAGTTAATCATTGGTGACAGACAGACTGGTAAGACCGCCATTGCCATCGATACAATCATCAACCAGAAGACTAACTTCAACACTGGAGACATCACAAAGCAGCTTTTCTGTGTTTATGTCGCTATTGGGCAGAAAAGATCCACTGTTGCTAACATTGTAGGAACTCTTAAGCTTCATGATGCTCTTAAATACACTATTGTAGTTGCTGCAACTGCTTCTGAAGCCGCACCTCTTCAGTTCTTGGCTCCTTACTCTGGTTGTGCTATTGCTGAGTTTTTCAGAGATAATGGAAAGCACGCTCTTATTATATATGATGATCTTTCCAAGCAAGCTGTTGCCTATAGACAAATGTCCCTTCTTTTGAGAAGACCCCCTGGAAGAGAGGCTTATCCTGGAGACGTGTTTTATCTGCACTCCCGTCTGTTGGAGCGAGCTGCCAAAATGAACAAGGACTTCGGTGGAGGTTCCATGACTGCACTTCCAGTTATTGAGACTCAAGCAGGTGATGTGTCAGCCTATATTCCCACTAACGTTATCTCTATTACTGACGGTCAAATCTTTTTGGAGACTGAGTTGTTCTACAAGGGTATTCGTCCTGCCATCAATGTGGGTCTGTCTGTCAGCAGAGTCGGATCTGCTGCCCAGATTAAAGCTATGAAGCAAGTTGCTGGAAAGCTGAAACTTGAGTTGGCCCAGTATCGTGAGGTTGCCGCCTTTGCCCAGTTCGGCTCCGATTTGGATGCTGCTACTCAACAACTCTTGAACAGAGGCGCTCAACTGACTGAACTCTTAAAACAAAAGCAATTCGTACAGCTTTAATAATATAGGTTCCTATGGTTGCCGAAGAGCAAGTATGTGTTATCTTTGCTGGTGTGAGAGGGTATCTTGACAAGATGGTGACTTCCGAAATATCAAAATTCTAAGCCAAATTCCTTACTCATTTGAGAGCGAGTCATGAAAATTTGCTTTAAAAGATCAGAAAATAAGGTAAACTTGATCCCGCTGATGAGACAAATCTCAATACCATCCTCGATGCCTTCATTCCTGATTGCGGATGTGCCATGAAACAATGATTAACTAGAAATCAATTACAGATAATTAATTCATTCATGCAATATGATGATATTGAAACTATGCGATAAAAATAATATCAGTGAATAAATTTAAAGATGATAGTGCCAATGGTCAGTCCAGATACAGAGACCAAGGTTATCCACTTTAGGATATTGAATATGTCCTTATGGGCGGAGGATTTCTGCAGAGAAGCGTTTTACAATTTTTAAAAAATGGCCTTCTTTTTCTTCTTTTTCAGCTTCTCGCGCTTAAATTAGTACAGTTGGATAACCAATTAATTTAGCAAGTCTGTACTCTATATTCTATTAATTTTCTTAAATGTTTACAGCATAGCCATCCTCGATATATAAAATACATGAATGTTGACATACACCTCTCGTTCGAAAAAGTTTACTTTGGTCCGATTATAGTGCTGCTGTTTAAAATTATAAAAATTGACATCCCCGTAGTAAATGAGAAAGAGATGTATCAAATCTTTGCGATAAGCTTTGAGTCTAGTAATAATTTCTTCATCCGACTAAATATAACTCTCCAGTCTGCTCAATTCTAATTCTTTATAGAACTAAGCCGGAAAGTCTTATATCTTTTGGACGTCCGCCTTAATCTTCACTTAAAATATTGCCAGTTATTTTTCTCCCATGCAAAAATCGCCTTGTGGTTAAATATTACTGTATAGGTGCTTAAAACAGTAGGATAAATCCTCGCAATTCGACTTTTCCTCATAAAATTTGTTAGTATCCTGTTCGAATTTTTTTAATTCAAGGGGGACTTTGGTCTAAAATAAAAGAGGCGTAAGTTGATTTATTTTCTTGCCATTTCCCTTCCGATGTAGGAGTTAATCATCAAGACAACTAAATCTGTCATAGAAGTAATCACTGATGTTAAACCTGAAATATTTTTCCAGAAAGAGTGACTCTATCTTCGAAAAGATGTCAATTGAACTCTGTTCGGAGTTTAACGTCTTTATTTCGACGTTATATACTGGCCTCGGCTTTTTTTATCGCATCTGACGTACTAATACTAATTTTCCACAAATTACAATAATAAATTAATCTTTGGATCCCAGTGAATCATTTTCTTTTTTGTAAACTATTATCTCTCCTTGTCAGTTCATATCCCAAATTTATTAATTTGAAAGTAATTGTTGTTCTATCAAGATCATTTGGAAACTCTGTCTGAGCAAACATCATCTATTTATTTCAGTTTTCTGTTTCCAATTCATTGAGATACCAATTTATACCTGATAAATAATCAAACAGATAATACTTCAGATTTGATCCTTTTGATAAATAATTCACTTATCAATAAAAATGATACCTTTCTTAATATTAAAATAATTGAAAATAAAAATTAATCCTCATAATGGGTCCAAGTCAAGCACAGCCTAAATCCAACTCAGCTAAGCAATCAAGTGAAGAATAATAACTCGTGATGATAAACCACCCAAGATTTTCGAGCATGAAAGTGGTCAGTCTTCCCAATGATGAGGACGAAGGCATTATCTAAATCACAGTCGCGCTGCCGAGCGAAACAGAATTTACGAAATGGGATAAAAAAGTAAAGTAGATTGGTTTATTCGACTATATCTTCCTTCCTATCAATGAAACATTCTTAAAAACTGAGTTCTGTGGAAGCGGAGGAATCGCCACTGTACCCTTTCATCAATTTAGATACAGTTTCAATACTACCCTTACCTCCTCAGTGACTAAATAGTCAACAGATGCAGCATGGAAGGAAAATACTTCGAATAACCAGAACTATGGTATCTAATCTACTCGATGATCTTGGCAGGCAGCACTTTCCATACCAAAAATCTTAAAATTGGAGATGTTAGACCTGAAAATATTTTTATAAGCCCTGAGGGACAAGTTAGAATAGCAACACAGTTTACTTGGCCTGGATAACAGACTAATTATCAAAAATCGCTTTTCTAAAAATAAATCGCCTATCTATGTACTCGCATATCTATACAGCCCCTGAGGAATTGAGAGATATAGATTATGGAAAATTAGACGAGCCAGCCAATTTTGCTGAGAGTGAGTCTTTTTCTGTGGGACTGACTTGCCTCGACGCTGCTACTTTATCTAATTCTAGACAACTGTATCTATAAAATCATAAATTTAACTTCAATAAACTCGAAGAACGGATACAACAACTTGAAAATAGTAAAAACTTTAGTGAACCGCTGGTTCTTATCATTAAGGGACTTTGTCAAGTTGAAGTGGAGAAAAGAGCCAGTTGCGGAGAACTTGCGTAGTGGCTAGAAAAATATGAATAACCCATTATTTAGCTGCAAGGTTTCAATGTAGAGGAACTCCCCGTATCTTTGCAAAATTTAAGGACTCAAAAACCAAAGGATTCAAGAGTTATGCGTCAATCCAATACGTATATTCAATCAACTAGCAATCAAGTAACAACAGGCCCTTCTTCAAATTACACAAACGCTGCCTTCACAAAAGTGGAACAGCAAAATTTTGAGCCAATTTCACAGCAGGTCTCAACTCCACAGTACGCTTCGCAGCCCAAATATGAATTTTTTTCTCAAAATCAACCTTATGTTGTGCCAACACCCGTTTAACCATCATATGAGCGAACCTATTAGTAAGGTGGATATTCCGTACAGCCTATGAGTAATAATGCTGTGAACAGTAATAATGCTATGAACACTGTTTTTCACAAATACTCTAACTCGAGATCAGGAGTGTCTGAAAACAGCCAATCAAATAACCCAGTTCCGATTCAGACCCGACCAAATCTAAATCTACAACAGATCGATGAGCAGCTGAACATATCAAGAAAGATGTTTCCCTCGTCGTCGTCGTGATAAATATCGAATTATTGATATTAAAATACAATACTTGTTTGATTAAAAGCAATGATTACAGTGACAATTATCGACCTAAATCTAAAAATACAAAGCTATAAGCTATGGGCAACAAATTTTATTCTTTATTTAAGGCTTTATAATGATGAATATATACATCAATCGTTTTTGATTTGCATACAATATTTTAAGATACTAATTGATTATTCTATATTATAGTCAATCATTCTCTTAGATATTGATTAAAACTAATTCAATTTCAGCAATGTCTAATTTCATGTATTATTATTATTATAGTTTATGATAGTGTGCTTAAATCTTTGGATAATTGGCCTCAGTGAGCATAATATACATATTTATATGTAAATAGATATTGCAAAATTATTTTTATATTCAGTATCAATGATTGAGGCACTTCACAATAGAAGAG
>Ga0302185_10000734_pt1 | contig 24546 bp, 17 predicted proteins | sample II_Bog_E1_1_FD_200231 | JGI IMG/M metagenome (GOLD analysis project Ga0302185, IMG submission 200231) | Peat permafrost microbial communities from Stordalen Mire near Abisko, Sweden - II_Bog_E1_2 | ecosystem: Environmental > Terrestrial > Soil > Wetlands > Peat | place: Sweden: Abisko... | reverse complement strand
ATTAAAATATTTGCACAATTCATCTATAGCTTCATCTTTATAGCCTCATTGGTATGTAAAGCTTTATTATAATCTTCTAAAGCTATCTAGTATTTTCCCTATTTTCTGTTTTTATCTCCCTTTGCGAAGAATTATTCCGCCTATTTAAGGCTTGACATTGCTAATTTTATTTAAAGATTATTTTTACAAATAAATTTATTTGCATTTATTCTTTAGTCTAATCAATAGAATATAATTTTACATACAATAAATAGAAAGAAAAATATCATCATTTTTAATCATTTTAAAACATTCTAATTAATAATAGTTTTAAAGTTCCTCTTTTGAAAAATATTTAATCAATTTGTGGCTTAAAGCTATCATTTTCATATTTCTCATAGTCTTCCATGTAAGTTGACTTCTTAACAAAACTTGATTAGAGAAGACAATCTACTTATTCCATAGTTATGTATAAATATACATCAAAAATTAATAGGCTTACATTGTCACAATTCATAATTAATACTGATCAACTAATAATCAAGACAATATTTTCTATTGATTTGACTCTTCAAAGAATATTTGATAAATTTCCATTGATTTGAACTCAGATTCGTTAATTTTAGGACACTCTCCGAAGAAATCCTTGGTCTTTTTGCCTCGAGGATTGAAAAAAGAGTTGGCAATTCCAAAATTACTGAAAATGTATTTTTATTTGGGCTTAATCTTCAGCTCAGCATTGCCAAACAAAAGGAAGTAAGGGTCATACACCATTCCCCTAAAAATCTTCTGCCCATTGCTTCCGGGTTTGTAAAGCTCATAGGATTAGTCCTTGTTAATACAAATAAGAAGGGAAGGTTTGCTCATAATCTATTTTTACGTATAGACGCCTGAGTAATAACCAGCCAATAGCATTCCTTCTTTGGTTTAAATAACGCAGAGCATATTTGGTATTCCATCAATGTACTTATGATATTAATTTGAACCAAAAGGATCATATTGAAAGATTTGTTTGGCTTTCCAAAAATGTATCCCTCTCATTCTTTCGAGGTGCTTAACTATCCTGATTTTGTAGTCTAGTTTCCCTTAAAGTAAATTATTATCAAAAAATTTATCAATGTGAGCAATGAATAAAGGTTCTGTCTGATGAATCTGAGCCATTTATTCACATTGCTAATAGCTAATAAGTGCTGATTGAGTTAGATTGAGTCTTGAATTTGATAAAATCTATCTTAATGATAAATAGCCTAATTCTTCACCATGAACGTTGTTCTTTGGAGATGATTTCAACTTTTCCTAATTATTTTCGACTTATTTTTATTGTATTTCTTTTTGGGTCAACTTGTCTGTTAGTTACTTATTGCTTTGCTGCAGTTTATCAATTTCTGCCTTGAGATTTCCGACATCATTTTTATCTACGGTAATAGCAGCTTCCTTCTCAGGTAAAACTGTTTTCTTGATCGTTTCCAATTCCATCTCCAAATTCACTAATGATGAATTAATTTACTTCATATTTTATGTTTACTCTGTGGTTTAAGTGACTTCCTTTTCCTGCCCTCCTTTTATTATTTGATAAACCTTTATTTTTTCTTTAAGAAACTAACATTCTTTATTTTTTATATATTACTTCTTGTGAATCTCTTAATATTTTTACTTTAGATCAGCCATCTATTCTCCCTTTAACTTAATTTATTCAGCTTGCCCAGAGATATATTGCTTTAATTCACTCACCTATCTTTCGTACTATACATTTATCTGACTTGGACCAAAACTCTTTGAAGACTTCTACCTCTGGATCACATTTTCCATTTTTACTTTGTTTTTACTCTCTATAGCCATCATTTTTTAGTGAGATTTAATTTTGTGCAGTTATTGGTGGAAAGTCACCGAATAAATTTAATAGGCTACCATTTTCACCTTTCCAGAGCATCCCAATAAATCAGCAATCTTTTTCTTTTTACTATCGAATGAAGAATTCGCATATCCAAAATTCCCCTAAAGATTAGTATCTGAAATGCTAAACCTTAAATCAGATTTTCCGAAAGCTATATTATTTGAAAAACTTCCATTAACTTTTTTACCGGGAAGTAAAGGATAGACACCTATATTAGTTCCATTAAGATTGGCCTAAAAAATGAATGCTTTTTCTTCACTGGTAGCTTCACTGTTTGTGCTTGGCTTAAAGATTGGAGCTAAAGAGTAGATGCCGATAAATTTATTGGTCGCTATTTTTATAATAAACACAATGTTTGGTTTATTCACAAAATGAGCCCATTCCAACTTGATTGACGGCGAATATCTATAGAGAAGGCTGCTACTTGCAATTTGTTTGTTATTTGCTTTTTATATCTCCTTAATGAGTACTTCACCAATTTGTTTGGTTTCTTCGGAAGCGTATATCCAGCTTTATTCATGGAAATATTGTATCTTTTGAGGCTATTCAATTAATTGCTATTCTTATTTCTTCAGCTTGGCATTCTATACATTCAATAGTTGCATCTATAATTCTTTAATCTTCGCCAAATTTTTATAATTTTCTTTATTTAAGTTATCTATTATATCATTTTGTTGCTTTATTGATTATTCAGAGTGCAGTATAGTTGCCTTACTTTCCTTTTAAATCCTTTAGAATTATTAAATTTGACTATTTATAACATTTTTCTAATCTTCAACTTTTTTTAATTGCTCTTTGATTAATGCTAATTCATTGACTAGTTATTCCTATTTGAATTTGACTTCAACTACTCCATTGCTCTGGTCATCATGGGTAGGCTTTATTTCTAAAGATCCAATTGGTTCTCTTCCCTTATCTTATTTTTCTTTAATTAGTTGCTCCTTAAGAAGTTTAATTTCAGCCTTCAATTTTGTTTAATTCATTAAAAATGTCAATATGGCCTTCTTATTTCTTTCAAGGGAAGCATTCCGATATTTTTGTATTTTGATATCTTCCTGCTTGAAAAACTATTCTGTCATCAATAGATCTTTTAAGGCAGGCTAATTTCTAAGGCCATCTTCAATTTTTAAATGAGAAGATTCATTTGTTAATTACTGGAGTGGTTAATTATAGGCGTTTTATGCGACCTCTCCACTATCTTGATTACATTGAGATAGAATACCATTAATCACTTCTGATAACTCCTTATTTAGTTAGTTCGACAGTTGTAATTTCTTAACGATGTCTTTGGTGCAGGTTTAAGCTTGTTTATCCAATTTGTTGCTGTTTGGAGTTTTATTTTAATTTGTTCTTTTTGAAATCTACAGCTCTCTTTGAATCTTAGTTAACTGATCTTGAATACTTGGCTGCAAAAACTTAAGATTCATTTCAAAATTTGAAACATTGCCATCAATAATACTACTCAGCACTGAAATCATTTTTTTCTAAGTCTCCTCAAATAACTTAGCTTCCTTTCTCAAAGTTTTATTTGAGATTAGCAGATTATCCAAAGGTTATAGCAACCGTTATGCCCACTTCTCAATCTTAAGCTTTTGGGATCCACGAAATTCCCTCAAAGCAGTATCCGCTTTCATCACAGTTTGTTTCATATCCATGATTCTGTTTATTTTCTTAAAAAATTATTCATTCTCAAAAGCTATCTTTGAACCAAAATCCACCTTTTAGCAAATGGGGTCTAAACAGTCTATGGCCCACTCTAATCCTGCTATTTTGTTTTTTTCAATTTTTCCTTTGACAAAATCACCATTTTATTGGATTGACAATGATTTCTTCAACAATCCTGATTTGTCTTCTTGAGGGAGAGATCCCTTTATTAGTCCCGTTTTGTTTTATTGAGGAGATTCTATTTTAGGAGCATTTTTAACAATTGATTCTACGATAAGTTTATATTTTTTGAAATGTTCTTTCACTTCAATGTTTTTGTGATTACAGGTCAGCTCTTTGCCTATTGGTATTTTGTGAACCACAAGGTTGACTATTCTCGTCATAATGATGGAAAAAGCCTTTTCAGATTTAGTATCGATAGTGATCATTTCATTCATTACGATAATTGGATAAAAAGTAATTATAATTTAATCAAATCTTCTTCAAAAAATTATAGATAGATTACAAAAATTTATTACCTTTTATTCTGAACTTTGAAAGAAGTCGATGAGGGCTCCTGGCTGTGAAAATATAAGGCTGGAATCAATAGACAAACGAAAATTTGATAAAAATTTAAATCAATGTTGATACTATTTTTTAAAGATAAAACCATGACAAATGTATAATTCACAGAAAAGATATCATTGGCTTGATCTATTACTGAAATATCATAAATTGCAGTTATATTATCTCGCCTCGATGAATTATCCGCATTTGATCATTAAGCCTACGATTAGTGTTCCCATCAAATATAAATGGAACTCATTTATCCTTCCTAGATATTATTCTTTCAGTTATTTGACTTCAATGAATAAATATAACGATCAGTGCAATCACACTCACTTTTTGTCCTCTTGCCTCAAGAAAGGATGGGCTAACACCTCATCCATATCCATTCTAAACTCAGGGTTCATGTCCAATAGTTTAAGGATAAAAGATTTGCCTTAGTCACTAAGCACAGGTGCAGTTGGAAAACTCACTTCCGAAAGTTCAGGTTTAGATTCATTATTCCTCACAATCTTTTTGATATCACTTTAAAATGGAGATTTTCCGAACAGCAACTCATAGGTAAGTATCCCCAAGCTCCAAGCATCGATCTTATCACTATATCCCTCTTTGCACAGTTGTTCAGGCGAGGAATACTCCAAGCATCCAACGATAGTGTTTCGTAGTCCAACCTCATTGTGGTAGATAGAGCATCCAAAATCTCCAATCTTGATATAACCCTACATTACTAAAAAGGTACTTCGTTTACGAATATATTCTATGGTTTCAAATCGCGATGAATGATAAACTCTTAATGCATGTATTTCAACCCAATAGCCACCTGCCGGACGATATCTATGGTGTCTTTCTCGGGGAGTTTACGCTTTTTCTTTACTTGCTGCAGACTGCCATCCGGGAGTAACTACAGAATGAGATACAGATCGTCTTCGTCATGGAAATAGCCATAGAGAGAGGTAAGATGGTTATGACTGAGATAAGACTGCAATTTAATCTACCGAATGATATGCTACTCCACTTTGGCCTATCGAATGCGTTTCTTCGACATCTTCTTGATTACACAGAAGAAGCCCAGTTGCTTCTCTCTAGCCATGAAAACCTCTCCGAATGCGCCTTTACCTAGTTTATCCAAAATCTAGAAATCATCTATGGTGATGTCACGTTGAGGACGCATAAACCGTGATCGTGCAAGAGGTTCTTCCTTATTAATACGAACATCCTTCGTTCCTTCATGAGATTTTTTGCTTGCTTGTGAATCAGTCAATTTCCTTTTTTTAAATTCAATCGCTGAAAATGGGCTAGTTGAGTGTTCAGGTGCTTTTTGGCGATACTCCAACTTATTAGCACTAGCAGGCTCCATGAATTGATCCTTTAATTTCGTTTAGATTGTTCTTTGATCCATTGGAGAAATGGAGAGAGGCCAAATTTGTTAAGGTCTCCTAAAATGAGCGAACTGCTGAAGTTGTTTCAAGCTTTGAGAGCTATCTAATTTGGGATTTTGAGAAATTTCCTATTGTTAGTCACTGCCCTTGCGCTTTTTTAGAAAATCATAGCATTTTGGTTTAATGAGATCGTTTCCGCTCCCGCTGCCAGTACTTTCACAATCTGCGATCTTTTCTATTTTTTGTTTCTAAAGAAGAACAGTCGATCCTCTCTGTAAGAACCTTAGATTGTTGGCTAAAGCCGCTCCCTATTTAGAAACGGCCTCTAGTTCAATGGATTACCGTCTTCGTCTGGTCGTATCAGTGGGTTCAGCGCTAAGTCGTTTACTATCTATCTTCTTATCAAATCCATTGAATGTTTTTGCTGTGTTGACTTGGCTAGCAAAGGGATTGAAGTCCCGTTTTGCTTTAAATTACTGATTGACTGATGGTTAAAGACTATTTTGGGAATTCATTGTATTAAATTCCTAGTTTTGTTGTGTTGGCAGATGGCGTGCCATATTTTATAGATTGGTGAACCCGGATGGTCTGGAATAGTTTTAATTGAGCGGGGCGAAGATACTCGATTGGCTAATTATTGGTTTGGAAGGAAGACACGGTTGGTCCGAAGAAGAATTTTATGCATATTTTTTGCTGACGAAGAAATTGCTGCTGCTGGCCGTGAGGGGTGAATGACTGGACTTGGGAGATGAGTTGGGGAAGAAGGTGGTTGAAGAGCATAGGGTATTATTGCGAGAAGAAAAGGCGAATTGTGTCGACATTTAATATAAGACTGAGAAAACTTCGGAAAGTATTGCTAATATTATGGAAATATATATGCCAACTCTTTGATTCGGGGATACACCAACGCATATGGGGTAAATTCGCTGTTTTGACTTAAATGATGATGTTCGATATGATTCTAATATAATTATAGATTATGTAGCTTGGAAATTGGCTTTACTGACATAAATAACTTATTTTATAAAACACTAAATATATTGATAATTGGATGATAGTTCTATTATCGCAATTCTTATAGGAGATAGAATCAACCAATTAATTACATTTTTATAATCTTTATCTTTGAGTTTGTTTTTTGTTTGAATTATTATTGATATGATTATAGATTGATTGAATCATGATGATGATTTACCTTGCTTTTACGAGTCTGGCTTCTAGGGCACCATGTATTTTTATTATCGCTTCTTTTCCACAATCTTCTTCATAAATTATCGCATGAAATAATGCTTGTTTTTACTCAACTACAACTACAACTCAGGACGTGCCAATCTCCTCCACCTTGCCTCAATCGAAAACTCACTCCTTTCTGGCAGAAAGCTAATCAGCTCCTCCCACGTCAGTCCATTTCGATGTCCGATCATTAAAATGTTATCCTCTTCACTTGAATATTTCAAAAACCCTCCCACCTTATCTTCCAGTTTAATCGTCTTATAAATCGATTTACGCCATCGCAGTTGCACTTATTTCTCCGGATAACTCATCAAATTGGCTATTTTATTCCAACTGGTAATCCCTTACTGGATCACCAAAGACCGCAGCTTTTAGTCATCATTCTTGCTCCAATTATTCATGAAGAGCTACTCTTTGGAATACTATTATCTTGGAACAACCGCTATGTTGGTCGGCTTGATTTCATCGTTAGATTTTGATTTTTTAGTACGAGTACCAACTGTTCCGGCAATGAAGTTCTGCAGCCTTCGAAATTTTGTTCGGAGAGTAGGGTTTGCTACCAAATGATGTCGAGTCTTTTTGGTAGTAATCTTCGAGACTGATCGAGTAATTTCTCTGGCCCTGCGATTCTGAGGATTGGCCTTATTGAGAGGAGGCACGATCTTCTTAGTCTTCGGCATGTTGCTCTTTTCGTATTTGAGTTTTCCATGCCATCTTTTAATGACCGAATCCCTCGATCTGCTGCTTTTGAACTGTTTGCGAATGAGTGCCCAATCTGTAGTTCCATACTTGCGAATGATCCTTGCGAGTTCCTGATCTTCCTTCTCCGTCCACTTTTGTAGCATAATACCGCAATTACTGAAAATATTATAAGGTACTGATTTATATCATGATAATTGATTTTCAAATTAATGACGAGAACTTACTCACTGAAAAGGAGGAAATATACTCATCTTGTTATCAATAAATAAAAATATTTCATATTTTCTTTTTGCATCTATAAATTCAATCCAATCTGCTTACAGTCATGACGTAACTCGATTAAATGTAATCACCTCAATACTGCTTCTCACCAGTCGACACCAAAGGCCTTACGACACAGCAGCCAGTATGTTATTGCGAATTTTTTGGTCATAAAGGTAAGACAATCATGTCTGAATGCCACTAAATTGAATATCTCACAGAACGTATTCGCTACTTCAATGATGCAAAATTCATCAATAACATATACTCCATCGATTCTTTCATTCGCTATGAGTATCTCACTGACAAAGGTCGCTGGAGAACAATTTTCTAGTGCTAGACCATGTTTGTGAAATAGCTGACCACTCTCATGAAACTAACCATCTACGCCCACTTCAACGATTAGGGCGAATTTGTTATCGATGATAAACATATGTTCAGCGGCGAGCCTAAAATGACTTTAGTATAAATCATGAGGAAGCATCGACTCTTGCCCAAACAGCAATTGATTGGTTGATTTATTGTGATGCTTGAATTTAATATATATCGATTAATAGTCTGATGGTTGAATATATATATTTTCAACAGTAGGATGGCGAAGGGTCTAAGGTCTAAGATCATGCGAAGATGGAGAAAGCTCAAAAGAGGGCATCTGGATAACGTTCTCTAAAAGCCTAAACTAGAAAAAATATCCAATAACCTCACAGCCACCATTTTAGGAATTGAGTATCGGGAGAATGAAAAGAAAAATGCTTTTCTTCATCCAAATTAAGCTGATGCCGTTTTCCCTCAATTTAAACCTGCTCCGATCATTGATCTTCGGTCTTCTTCCATTCCCGGATCAGGCCGAGAGTGGTCTGGAGCCAACCGCAAGACTAATAAAACAGTCACTGAATCCTTTAACAACTATGATGACGTTGAGGCAAAATCCATCGATTAAGAATAAAAAGAATAGAAAATTGTGACTCCCTCTTAGAAAATGCATGAAGAGACTTCTAAGGCAAATACGACCCATAAAGTGAAGAAACAACATAAAAGTAGACTTAGAAAGACGATGGTGTTCTGAATGACTGTAATTGATAGTACACTCTTTTGTTAGAAAATATCCTTAATAGATTAATATTTATCTATGAAGGGTGGTAGAGATCAAGCTCATCCTAAGACTTTGCCCATTAGCCCCATCATTCCCTTTTTTTTGAGGTCTCCTAACTTCTTTTGGTGATCTCCTCGGCACTGATAGTAAGCGTACAGGTTTGTTGCGCAGAGTGAAGTGCACACAAATAGCAACAGACTCTACTTTAATAAGTAATTACCCAAAAGATGCTGAGAGTTAACACTTTCAGCACAAGCAATAAACCCCAAGCTGCAGTGGCCACTGCTTGACTAAACCAGAAGAAAATATTATCCACTGCATTTACGACACGTCCTTCATTGGGATTTTAGTATCTCCATTGCTCTTTACCATTTTTATCGATTTAACTCCACCACCTCAGTCCCACGAGTAATCTTCCAGTGATGTTCTTGACGACCCAGAAATCAAGTGAACACAATATTATGACAAAGATGAAGGTGATGATGTTGGAAATGAAACTGCCAATGATAAGGTAAAAGAATATGGCAAGTGCCTTGAAACCGAAAGTGGCAATGCATGCCATGGGATGGCCTGCTTTTTTAAGATCGAAGGCGCTGTCTCCTTCGGCTGCTTTGTTCTCATCTCTACCGTGACTGACATCAGGCTATACGTGTTTTGGCTGACTGTAGGATTAGGCTGGCTTGGCTGCGTTACCATCCAGAGTGACTCCAAAATTCAAATCTTCTTGGAATTCAGCCATACTCACAAATATAATATTGATTTTTAAATCTGAGAGCTTAAAGTTTTAAAGCTTAATCTGAGCTGCAATGAATTTGGGGTATCTTCTCTAGAAGATAATATATAAATCTGTTGAATTGGTTAGTTTTTGCCCTCAATAATACATTTATGAATGCGAATAGATGATATTCTATCACGATTAATCAGTCCATAATAGCTAATATATATCTCTTAATCCTACTCTATCAAAATGGATGATGACTATATAATAATCAATCCGTTATCTGCATGCTATAAGTCAATAAATTCATATTTCCCCACCCCGACAACCATAATCATAGCCTCCAATCCTACAGCAGCATTGCGGTATCTTCCAACTCACATAGAATAACATCATCTACATTCCCAAAAACTTGTAGACTCCCCAAGGATGCATGTGTCATACCATCATCACGCACACTAACAACTATAATTCGGCTATTACTACTGCCAGGACCAATCAGACTGACGCCCCCACTCAAATTATTAAAATCCAGTCGTCGAGACAACTCAAAGCCAAAATGGTGAAGCCTAATCATCGTCGGACACAGACAAAGTTGATCAATTTAATCGCGAGTAATTACCTTTAAAAGGAGTAGAAAGAGAATTCCATCATCATACCTCCTAAATCTTCTAAGAAAATCACTGGAAATGAAATATTTTTCAAGAAAAAGATGAGTCAACAGATGATAAATCACAAGCATAAATTCTTATCAGACGACCTTTATCAAGAATAATCAAGCGAATAGTTTGATAACTTTGCAAAGTTAGAAATCGGAAGGATAAGAGATAAAGAAAACATGATACGGCCAAGTCTCACTTCTCTTCTTTGGAGCTACCATGGTAATTTATCAGGGGATAGCCATACCATACCCTGCTTATATTATCAGGGATCGCATCATCACAACAAAATAATGGTTTATTTTCATGGCAATGGGGAAGATATGGCTGGTTGTCATAATTTTATTAGGAATTTAAGTAATTATACTCGGGTCAGTGTACTGGCTATGGAGTATCCAGGGTATTCGGTGTATTAAGGCTCAGCTTCTTCCGAACAGATCGAAAAAGATGCGATATAAGTTATTGAGTTTTTGAATAATCAGGTAGGCTTTGAGTTTAAGAATATGATGATGATTGGAAGATCGATTGGAACTGGGCTGGCAGTTCACATAGCAAGCCTTTTTAATGTTGGTGGACTGGTCCTTCTGAGTCCCTTTCTCTCACTTTGCGAGGTGGTTTCTGATCTGTATGGAAATGTTGCTTCGAGTCTGCTTAAACAACGATTTAACAACAAAGAAAGGGCTCAAGAAGTAACCTGTCCATGTCTAATCATCCATGGCACTCAGGATAGATTAATTTCTCCAAAACATTCAACTGAACTCTCTAAATATTTTCCAGGGTATTGTCTCACCAAAATAATAAAGAACATGTCCCACTCACTCTTTAGTCATGACTAATTCTTCGATTTCGTTAAAAGCTTCCAAAAATCGATCCAATTTCTTGATTGATGAATGTTGTTATTTTATTGATGTTGAATCAACATGAATAATATCGACTATTACGAACAAACAATAAATACCAATTGCTTATTTTTTGAGAGGTGTGGAAGTGGAGAATTGCTGAGAGTCATCACCTTTACAAATAATATGAATGAATAGATAATATGCTCAATGAATAAGAATAAGTAAAATTAAAGATAGATTAAAAATTAAAGATCAGTGTCATATCAATGGATGGACAGGGACTTCTGAACCATCGCGATTAATTAAGATTTTAATGAAAATTACAACTGCAGAAGTAATATTTAATGAAAATATATCAAATTTAAATGAAAGAGGAAAATCTGGCAATGCCAACGCTATGTCCTGATTTTATTAATTATTAGGTGTCATTTACGCTAATTTTAGAAGGATGTCCACAAAGATAATTTTTTATCTTTTTATGCTTTATAACAAATTTTTAAAGTCCCTTTCTACTGTTATAATTTGACCAAAATTTTACAATTATAGCCTCCTTGAAGTCTGCTTAACCTTTTGCTATCCCAGTTGGTGTTTTGTTTTGTATTTTTTCCAAACGGAGAAGTTGATGAACTTAAATAAATTTATTGTTGGCCGAACCCTACTTAATCATAAGAAAGGACACTTAAAAATAATTTGTGAATAAGGTTGAATCAATTAATCAACAACAGTTGGCTGGAATCTTTGTTTTGACTGTTTGACACTTAACACAAACGAGTTCTGTATCTTTGCAGCCATCATTGCAGAGAGGGTAGCACCAGGCGGTACCTGTGAAAAAGAACAAGCAGAGGCACCAGAGAATGGCTACAGATCCTATTGTTTTTCTGGGGATATTTCCGGTGTCTTTTCCGCAGGCGGGGCATGGGGACCCATCACCACTGCCTCCTTGATTTCCCAAATTAATGATCATGGGGCCTTGCTGAACTGGTGCGGGGGCAGGAGGTGGATAGTAGGCAGGTGGAGGGGGAGCGCCGTATCCGGGAGCACCATAGCCGGGAGCGGGATATCCGTACATTTTCCGATTATAATTATTACAAGAATTGCAATTAAATCCTAATTACTTATATAATAAAATCCTTGTTAAAAATGCAACGGCAGAAATAGTAAAATATGTCCTTTCCTTCGACCTTAAAGTTATATAATTTTGTAAATTCAAATCCCATCACCTAAGATGCAATATTTTATTGTGCTGACCAATATTAAGATAAGTTAGATTTGCCAGGAATTATTAAATAATCAATAATTTTTAGAGAACAGATATCTTTGAATAGAATGATGTCTTTGAGCATATTTCGATTGGATAGTATTAATTATATAAATATTTCTCTTTATCTGTTGGTAAATTGCAGTAATGTTTTGATGAATCCAACCTCGCAAAGGTTGATATCAAAACGATACTATTATAATACAGATGATATACAGGATAGTAATAAAGTCATCCATTCTTATTTAAACTAATTCAATTTCCATTCTTAATGCTACCATCAAGAATTTAATTATTAGCAGCAACGCGAATGATTATTTAATTAATTCTTTGATCTTTATCTCTTACAAATATATTTAAAACAAAGAAAAGTAGCGTTTCCTTGCATAAAAACTCATTTATAAGCTCATTAAAAGATGATTCTATCATGCTTTAATCTCTAAGAAGGTAAAAAATTCATAAAATTATTTACAAATTGATATTTTAAATTTATTAGAAAGAAATTAACAGCCTTAATGGCTATCTGTATCATATAGTTCAATGATCGTTTTGAATAGTTATTATATATAATCCCATAAATAATGATTATCAAGATCATGCGAAGATATATTTTTCATATTTGATTCTAGTCCTAGTAGCAACTCTTCATGGCCTCGCGATATCTTTTCATCACCAGCTATTTAAATCGAGGAAGTCGATAGAAAATAAATAATAGAATCGTATAGCCAAACCCAATGAAATATAAATTCATGAAGGCAATAGTGTTGCTAGAGCAATCCGCAAAGTTAACATCGTGCAAATATATTCCAATTCCCAACAGGATCCATATAAATTTAAAAGTAAAGGTTACAACTCTAGCAATAAAGAAGAAGCACTTAAATACACAATGCTTTAAGAACTATTCTAGTTTTAATTGAATGCTGATGAATAGAGTCGTACCCCCATCAATCCAAAGCCATGTTCTGAAAGTGAAAGCTATGGGCGATGATAAACTTGTTTGTAAGCATACAGAAGGATCTTTTTGCGCCAGAATAAACTCAAGACACCAACCAACGATAAAGAAAAATACGAATTGACTCTAATTTTGATTTTAAATTGCGTCCAAAGCTTACTAATGCGACTGTAACTAGGCCGGTTTTTATTTGTAGGTCTTTATCAATTCTTAATCTGATGGAGTGGTTGCTAGAAGCTGCTAAATTGTATTTTTAATTGAATCAAAATCTTGATCAAGCTTTTCTCTTTTCTCCTTTAACCCTAAATATGCTTTATTGCTTTTATACTTTGAATTGAGTTCTTATTACCTTTCATCTTCTTCGTCTTTCCTCACATCGTCTATATTCTCAATTTATCGCTTGATTTGCTTACATAATGAGTGGATCTTCTTGAAAGAGTTGTTTCTCAATTCCATCCTGTCTGCTAATCTTTATCGATCATCCTCAATGGGGATGCATTTCTCTACCTTCTTAATGACTTTAGAAATGATCTTAAAGACGATCAAACAGGAAATATAGAAAAATGATATAAAATATGCGCTCATAAAGGAAACCGTATTACTTGAACAATCTGGAAAATTAATCAGGTTTAGATACACTCCAATCCCAAACCAAATCCAACCAACTTTGAAAATAGCGCAGGGTATCATAATGAATAGTTGAAAAAATGATTTATATGCTTGTAATGTATTCCAGTAACATTTATGCACGTTATAAAATATGCAAAACATAACTCCAATAAACAAAGTAGTAGCTCCATCGACCAAAAGCCATGTTCTAAAGGTGAAAGATTGTATAATAGCAACCTCAAGGCAAAGAGAAGTATCTTTTTGTGCTAAAACAAATTGAAGGATCCATCCAACCAAGACAAAAAACACAATTTTGCCTTGCTGACCAGTATCAATTCCAATAATTTAATCAATTACCTTATACTGTTTACTGCAGCAGCCATCTTATTAAAACTGTTTTATTTTTGTTTATCCTTCGTATAATTGCTCTTGTTATTTGGATTATCTGGATAATTATTGTTTTGATCTTTGCTCTGCAAGGACTGCTGTTGGATATTTCTGATTAAGATTAATTTAGGAAACATCGTCAATATTGTAATTTCCGGGTAGGATCTTTGAATTCATGTTTTTTGATATTCGATTAAATTTATTATTACAATAATTAAACTTCAACTAGACGTTTTTTAAGGAAGAATGATGCAATCTGTTGGACTTCTTAGAAATAAATATTTTACGAACAAAAAGAGAGATGCAGTAAATTCAAAAGCTATTGCGATATTCTTATACTTGAGCATGAATTATTTTCTAAAAATTTGACTTATTCGTATCCCATGTTTTAAATCAAACTTATTAAATAAGTTTTAATCTTTTTAAGATCAGCTCTATATTAATTTTTCAATCATAATGGACAATTAGATAATAATATTAAATATCGATATTTATTTAATAAAAGTTATCGTTAATCGTTCTCCTCCGTCTATTCGAGTCATCCATTCAAACATTAACACGTCTACAAGTGTTTTTTCATTTTATTTATCAATTTGAACATCTAAGAATCATAATCCATCCTAACAAAACAATTTATTCTATGCTCATTTGTAAAATGGCATTTAGTTAAGTTCATTCTATTCTTTTCTTGATATTTTATATTTATTTCGATTGTGAGACGTAAATAGAGTTACGATTAATTGTTTATGTGTAAACTCGTCCAGAACATAAAGGATGTATATAATCTGAGCAATTGCTAAAATAAAAGGTCATTAAAAGCAACAATTCCAGAAATGATCCAAATCCCTTTAAACATAAAACAAATATACCCTCAGACTACAAGTGTACACTTCAACCACTGGTGATATATGTAACGCTTAAACACAGAAATGATACTTTTAGCGAGAGCTCCACCTCCACCAATCCAAAGTCAATTTCTGATTTTGAAATTAATTATATTAAAGGATTGTTAAGATATTGAAAATGATTTTTTTGTGCGATTACAAATTCAATAGACCAACCACCTATAAAGAAGAATATAAATTGTAATCTATTAGCTATTTAAACGTATATCTTGCTTTTTTAATCAATAGCGATGGTGGTTTTGCCATGCAATTTATGGCTCTTCGTTGATTTTATAAAAAATTATTTGAATTCATTTGAAAAATCCTCAGATTCGAAAAAGTGGAGCAGCGAAGCTGTTCGAAAATGAAAATATTTTCTCTTGACTGAGGCAAGTTCATGATTGTTTTATCTTTGTCAATATAATATATAAATTGGAATTATTTGAACTGTAATAATTTGTGGTAATTTTGATATCATAATAATTACAGATATAAATATGTCAGACGCAGAACACCACTATAAATTCAGAAGAATGCCAAATAGAAACAGGCAAAACGTAAATAGACATATACATAGAATTTTGATGATCTGCCTAGACAAATTATCTCATACGTTTAATACCTTTAATTTATGGGAGATCCTTAAAGAATACAAAGGAGAATGACAGCAGCTTAGCTATAGTCTATAAGAAGATAAAGAACTCAATAAAGACAGCGTTTTTAGTCATACTAAAAACAGAGAATCGAATAATCAGTGGAACTGGAAATAATAAAAAATGATAGAGAGCATGAAAAGGAAACGTTGCAGACTATTCGAGACCAACTAAGATAGGAAAAAATGCTTCATCAGAAAGATATTCAAGAATTAAATAGACTGAGAATGGGAAGAGCCTCAGAGAGAATAAATCTCTATCAAGAACATTCTCATAAAAGAGTGGAAGGAGATTTGAGTACGTAGCACATGAAAGATGAGAAATGATTTGCAATAACTTAAGCATAAAATTTTGATGTATGAAACAAAAAATTCATAAGATAATTCCACAAATTTAAATGAATCGCAGCCTTGACCTACTCAAGAACATTAAGGACTACGCCTGCGAACTGAAGAGCTTCGTAGGACGAGGTTTCAGCTACCGCGGCACTAATGACAAAATCCAAGAGAAAATTGCAGTGAAGGTCATCGACATCCGAGCTATCCAAGGCAAGCCAAAAAAAGATGCTGGACGGTAAAATAGAAACGCTGAAGAAAACTGAATCACCCAAATATCATAAAATGACACGATCTTCAGTACCGCCAATAACTGCTACATCATCATTGAGTTCTTCAACGAGGGAGATATTTAAATTTTGCTGAAAGATTGCTGATTTTGGGGTTGCAAAACGAGCCACTTCCAATCCAAACTAAATCTTTAATTTGGGCTCGCTCTTTATATAAGTCCTTAAGCCCTGCTAGGTAATGTCTACACAGTCAAGAATGACATCTGGTCAATTGAAGTCATCATATACGAAATTTTACATGGAAAGGCACCATGGACCTATACCAACGAAAAATAGATCATCGAGGAAATTAATAAAAACAGCATATCAATGCTTCCAAGGTTCAGCCAGTTGGGAATATACATCTTCGGTTGGTCTGAGGTTTATTTATCCACAATTCACCAGTTCATCTTCATCATTTACTGTGAATATTCACGACAATTATCTTGGACGATTCTAAAGTGCCATGTACAATCTTGCCTTTACTTCACTGCCTCTTAGTGCTAGATAATACTTGATCAAGACATTTAATATAAGAAGCGAAGCCGACTGAAGGAGGTTTTAAGAACAATGACTATTTCATCCTCGAAAGTATGCTTGCACACCAATTAGACACAGCATATAAACAATATATTAAACAAAAAAAAGAACATGATTTTAATAAGTATCTCTATTCCCTTTCCCTAAAATATATTTCGTATGATAAGAGAAGATTATATTCAACTACTATAGCTTCTTTTTCTGGTCGAAAGAGTAGTATAGGCTTGCATCATTCATCACTTTCTTCCGCCTGTCTCTCTCAGTTGTTCAGGGTATAAAGCAAACGCGTGGATTGCTAGAAAGATTATCTATTTTCATTGATGTCATCTTTGTAACTTTAATTTTTAAAACCTTTAATGAAAATATCCTTTAAGTTTGAGGATGTTATTTGATTGATTTTTAAAGATCTGTAATTACTGATAATATTTTCTGGACAATATCTCGTACATCGATATTTTTGTGATCCAATGTATATATTTTAGATAACATTTTTACCACCAACAAGTAAAATTCCTCCATTCTAGATGGCGCCTTTCTTTGTTAAAATTATACTTTAAGTTGCTTTATGAAGCTTTGAACAATTAAATGATAACACAGCTAACATCAATTTATAGAATCAGTTCACCTTGCACGTACATTTTTTGGCTTCATCTTCAGCGTACGCAGAATCATCTTTCGATATATTTATTGCGAATCGTCCCGGGAAGGGGAATGCTGCACCTCGCTGTGAGCAGGCGAATGACTCTTCTTTTTAGTGACTGCGCTCTTGAGCAGATTATCAGCCGATGACTTCTTGATACTTTTGCGGCGGGTAGTAATGTCACTCTTTTCCATTCTATTTTCCAATTCCCTGTACCTCCTCTCCAACCCCTCATAATTTTCGTTCGCATGCATAATCAGTTCTTTCATGAATTGGTTATCATTTTGCACTACCTCGAGGTTATCAGTGGCTATCTTTAGTTGAGCTTCGATGAGTCTAAGTTCTTCCTTGCCCTTTTGATACTTAGCTACCATTACGCTTAAATTATTCTATCGCTATTTCTACTTTTTGTCCATTTTCAGCAGGATATTTATCATTCTACTGTTTGCTACTTTTTATGACTGCAATTCCCTCTGCAGTTCCTAGATTCGGTTTTCCTGCTGATGCTCACATTTTTGTTCTTCTAGCATCTTCTTTAGCTTTTCGATCAATTTGAGCTGCTGCCCTGACAAATTTGTCTTCATTAAACATTCAAATAGGTTACGCTAACTTTCGCTCAACTGTTGATTGCTTTCAAAAGATCGATTCGCAGAAGGATTCGAGTTCTACTTTTCCCCCCTCGACGATTCAGGTTCGCTTGCACTCAATATCACGCTTAACTTTTTAGTAAGTGATCTTCCGAACATCTGAGAATTGATCTCCTCGGCAGTGAGGCTGTTTTGTTGACTATCGTTCTGCAGTAAGTTGATAAACTTAGCTAACTCCTCTTGAATCTGATTCTAATCATCGTCCTGCACATCTCTCATGATCGTTATAAATAATATCCGTTTATAAATGAGTTACACTACGAATCACTAGCTAGCAGTGCGTGGCCATGGTCGGACCTAGCATTTTAAAACGTTTACTCCGCTGAGTAATTTACGATCATTATCTAATCTGAGTAGTACTTGTATTGCTAAAACGATAACTAATTGCTTTTTTCAACCCGAAAAGATACCTCTAGCTTTGGAGGAGAAACGGGCTTTTAGGAGTAGTGCTTCAAATTGCTTTTTTATTAAAAATAGGAAGATGGTCGAGGAGAGAAATAGGAGTAGGGGGGATGGGAGTTTAAGGGTCGTACCTGATGGATTCAAAGGAATTCTTAGGGCCAAAAGTACAACTATAAAGCAAGATAAATTCAAGGAATTTTATATTAGTCGGAAATAGATAAATGGAATAATTGATAAGACTAATTTATCGAGGTAAATCTAATCAAATCTGTTAAAGCCAAACTTAAAAGCAAAGAAACCTCGGCAAAGGCGTCGCTTATCAGTGAATTTCGACAAGTCTCTGACTATATCTGAAAGCATTAACGTTTCAAAGTAAGATATCCATCTTTCAAAATAGATATTTCCTTTTCGTTCGAAAGCAAATCCAATCAGTGAGTTTATTTTGTGTGAGAAGGAGAATAAGGAGAAGGGTGTTATCAAACATGTTGAAAAGAGGGGAGAGGGAGAGTCGAATCTGTTATGGAAATCAGGTAATATAAAGGGAAAGCAGAAGATTGAAAGGGAGAATGGGAATAAATTAAGATGGAAAAAGAAGGAGAAGTAAAATTTTGTAGAGTTTCAGTTGTAGCCGTGGGAGCAGAATGAGGTTGAAGACATATTTTTTTGAACATAACTGAGATTTAGGGATGTTGCTCAAGATATATTGATTTTGCTGGTTATAACTGTTAGTTAAATACAATTAGTAATATATTTGCCTGCTTATTATTTATTCAAAAAGAGAGGATTTTAATATAAGAGCATGCACTTGATCTCCATATGGAAAATCTGTATTGACAAACAGTGTGCTTCATAGTATCAGTCACATGAAAAGACTTACGATTTATAAAGGAAAAATAGAATTATTTGATGCGTGAGAGTATTCATAAATTGATTTGCATATTGCATATCATTTTACTCCTGTTAGGTAATGCAGTTCGTGGTTGAGGTAATCTCCTGCAGTTATCGGAGGGTATTTTTGATTTGATAGAGCTGTGGAGAATGTCGGATGAGGTTTAAGGATAAGCTTGCTTTCAACTTGACAGAACATAGTTGATGATATTCTCCAGGGAATGCGATTTTGTTTTATTGCCAATTCCTTTGCTTTTTGCACTTATTAAGTGCAAATCACTTCATGAAACCCGGCTTAGATATGTCCCCCCGTTATCCATTAGAGTTGTTTCCCAGCTTGGAGTAAAAGATGCCCCTATGGAACTCTTACAATAAACTTTTCCCCAGTATTAAGCCAAGCAAACAATCCCGAATATCTGGACTTGCCATGGATGGTTAGAAGGTCAAAATCACGATGATAGGCAGCAAGCACATCTCCCACTTTAGATCTTTCCAAATCGCAGGCAGTGGGCGAAAGCATAAAGTCTCCATTAGCAATATAATTTGAAAAATAGGTTTTATCTAAACCAAGTCCAATAGCTGCCATTTCAGCAACAGTCAAGCATCCATTTCTCATATGTATGCCCCAGCCGTTCATTGTATCTTTAAATTCAGGAAAATCTGATGGTATAACATTGTTATGATTGTTGACTTTCCAGTGATAGCGCCATTTTGGGTCTCTATCGGCTTTGGTGGGAGTAAGTGAGAGATTCGGAGGCTTCAACTTTGCCTTTTCTTCATCGTAACTTTGGAATAGTTCTTGATACTCATGCATTATGCCAAATTGGTAGTTACTCTCAGGACTGAGGTCGATAGTCTTGAGTCCTGAATGATATTGCTGACTTCTCTTAACAAAGTACTTTTCCATTAAATCAAGAAACTTATCGTTTTGTTGTGCATTTACTCTCGGATCTTTGATGACCAGAAGTCCATAAACTCTAAGGGCCTCAGCGACCTCTTTACAGTCCTTTTGCCAATCGCCCTCTCCACCCAGATACCTGCTAACATCTATTCTCGGTATTTTAACCTCGCTGAACACGAATCTAAGTTTATTTCCGATCATCATCATGTCAAATAATTAAATATCGATTCATCCTGCGATTTCCCCTCCTTCCCTCTTCAAATATGTCTCACTCTCTTCGGAACTGACAAAGTGCTTCCCAACTTATTGCAGGTGAGTAGTCACTGCTCAATTGTATAAATAAGTATATATATCTGACTATATTCGTGGTAGCGCTAATATATAACATTAACCATCATGCCCCAAAACCAAGACAGCGGTTAAATTGGCATCGTCAATTTTTATCGACTTAAAAATGGTACAAGCAGAAAGGGATACCTGCCGTTGTTGCTTAAAGTTAGATTGAAGGAAGGCGCAGAATTTGTGTACATGAACTACCAAATCGCCAGGGCATCATATCCGAATCTTCTTCTAGAAATGTTTGAAAGATTAGCTGTCATTAAAGAGGAGAAAGAGATGAATTAGTTTCCGGAAACTTCTGAAGAGGTTTTTGAAAGGCAGGAAGTCATACAAATGGAGCCTATTCCAAAGGTTCAGCGAAAGAAATCAAGCCCCCACCTCCGTCAAATTGCTGCTCTCCGATAGTTCAACTTAAATCCTCCTCCCTTGCGTAAGTTGAGAAAAGACTAATAGCTGAGATAATCCTAGTAAGAATAAAAGTAGATTCGTATTAATAATAATGAATAGGACAGTCCTATCTTTGCTCCTGACTGTCAAGAGTTGAACAAATCGCAACCTACCCAATAAAATGTTAAAGTCTTTAAAAAGATATTGGACTATGATGCTTTGGTTTTTGGAATGAAAATCATTGATACTCCTGCAATCTTTCCGAAAGCTGCTCCGAAGTCAGAACGGCCCAAGGCAACGTGTCAACTGTCATCCAATACTAATTTTAAACCATTTCAAAGGGAGCCTTTTTCCGACGAAGAGTTTAGAGAAAGTTAAAGCGAGTTTTTGCTAGATTAAAATGGGAGATAGCGACGGAGGAAAGAAAGATTAGAACGGGAGCAGGCGATGCAGAGCAAGCAAAGATTAATAAAGAAGAAAAGGAAGAAGGTCACACGCTTGATATGAGTATTATATCTATTTCGCCAGCAATAGACCAAGAATAAAATAACGATTGTTCCATCCAATAAATATTATATCCCTTATCCCGAAGAAGAATACCCTATCTTTCCCTCAATCCCTTCATTTATATACTGATGATTGCTAATTGATCTTTGGTTAATCGATTGATGTTGATGTGATCATGAATCATGTACGTTCTCGCGGTGGGCGTCGTATACATCAAGTATTTTTTGCACATGAGTCTCTTTCTTGGCTAGGGCGAAGTCGAATATTCCAAAATTGTATTTATTAGCCAATTTCTCAAAGATAGGACTTGCCTATAACATTCTTGCTTCGGTTGTTCGCCAAAGAGTAGAATTGACTACTGTAGCTGAATAACCAGCTAATGCTGTCCAGATGGCCACGTCTCTAATGGCGGTAGTTCTCCTGCGCTTTAGTACCACGAGGGTTGTCGGGAGGAGGATACCGAAAAATGTGGCATAGGTCCACAGAGTAATGGAGTTACCGAAGCGTTCGTTTCTAGATAGAGTAGGTGATACCTCTCGCGTTGGTATTCGAGGTGGTCTGTGTCGTTGATTTTCTGTGGCACGTTTTCAGCGATATAGTAGAAGATGAGTTTTTTGCGGTTTTCAGGAGATGCTAAGTTAAGCAGGCGGTACCATTGATGAGCAGGTCGTGGTTGATGAAGTATCCAGCGCGGCTTTTGTGGTACTGAGTGATGAATACACCTGGGAAGTAGGACATACCTATCAATATTATTATAGGGATATGGGTTGTAATCAACTGCGACAGGGAATATTATCAATGGATAATAAAATGGTGATTGACTGAGTTCAAATTGATGATAGATTTAATTTCTACATGAGGGCAACAAATAAGCATTCCTTTTTGCTGATTGATTGATGGATCTTTCTTTCTCTAATTCACCTGTATAAATTAATTTAGCTGTTGCTCATTTTTGTAATCAATCTATAGTCTTCTAATATTTTTAAAAACCTACTGAACTCATTTGAAGCAATCATACCTTGCTTTATCATTTTTAATATCTTTTCTTTATTAACCGCAAAAATATCCATAAACCTCTTTGATTAATCTTTATTTTATTTAGTCAATCATTGAATCCTTTAAATTAGTCATTCATACAAGAAAGGAAGTCTATCAAATATATTTCCGAGCATGCAGGTATTTACGGATCACGCGGTACTGCAGGCAAGTCAGCACGATCGATGCCACCACGAATGCCCCTGAGAAAATATACAGGTTGCTAAAACTGTAATGGTCACTCGACTCTGATACCATTATCTCCATACCCTCGCTGTTCTCACTCACGATGTCTTGAATGAAACTCAAAGCCACTCGACCCTGATTACTTAGCGAACCCAGCAGATCCTCACTGTCAACTGCACTGCCATAGTCGTTGGCCTGTTTGCCTGCAGCGATCTGTAATCGCACCCTTTATTGCTCTTTTCCTTTATTCGTGAGGCAGAAGAAGTGCATACCATACCTTTGAGTGGTAAAAGACCGAGAGAAATTGCTATCAACCCGCTGCCTGAAAGCAATCATCCTACCCTATTTGAAATCAAAATCAAAATGTCCCTTGACAATGATATCGACCTTGACGAGAGTGTGTCTTGCTGAATGAGCCAATAGCTACGTAGATCCTCGCCAATACAGAATTATTCTGCAGCTTCTACATCCTTGTTGAGATATATGGCTTGTGCTAAAACGCAAATGCACACCAGCACTACTGTTTTAATCATGATTATATTATAGATTTCGCCAATCAATCAAGAGTCAATTTGTTAAGGAATGAAACTTCTTCCTTGAAAATATGATGAAGATTTGTATTTTTAAATTTGATTAGTGGCTATCAATAATGGTCCATCTTATAAATTAATTCAAATATGGCAAACAGCAATGGCATTAGTACCTTCCAGAACTGCCAGCGTGGTACTGTTTTCCTCTGTTTTCTCACCGTCCTCATCTTTTTCATCATGCAAGTTATCAATCTTATCAAAAAGAGATTGGACCCCTCCTCATCTGAAGATGCAGGCTAAGGGGGGGCCAAGTATCAAGAGAGTAAGGAGAGCAAAATAGGAGAAAAAGCCAAGGAAGAAGCGGAGGTTAAGAGCAATCATCAACCGGGAGAAATCAGCACTATGCAGTTTGAACAGGCAATCGTGAAAGAATCCGCTATCAAGTAGGATGACACTCCTATAGTCAAATTCGTTAAAAAACTCCAATAACTATAGATGTAATATTTTCCAGTTTTGGTCACCTTCCCTCTTAACATGATTACAGGTACCTCAAAAGTCTGGTCAATGGTGGACTTCTTCTTCATGATGATCGTAATAATTCTATTCAACGTTTTAAAAATCCACAGAAAGTGGATGAGTCACAAATGTCTCAGAGTGGTGCTTGAAAATATGTGGATTTTTCTAAACTTCTTTATGCTGCTAAACGTATGGACCACAACTACTGTCAGCCAGCCCTACATCGTGGTATGATTCAAATATATTTCCTCATAGCTATTCATTTACTCCCTTTATTTATTCATCATTAGAGATATATATCATCATTAATAATCATTTCATATTATATTGATGGAGTGCTTACTTTTAGCAGAACTTGGACTTATCCGAGTGAGAATCAGCCTCAAACGTATTATCGATGAGAATGGCATACTCAAGAATTAAATTATCGCCAACTCTCTCCATGAAGTGCACTTCACACTGCAGCTCTACTCCCAAGGTCGCCCTCAGGGTATTCCTCAGTGTTCAAACTTCTTTGTCCCTAAGCACCTGTTCGATGAATCTATAATATTTAACTGTCTTTATCAAGACTTAGCTCTCGATGCTAAAATTGCCATTTCCATCTGGTAATATTGAACTAATCTAGGTCATCAGCAAAAAAATACTCTATTAGTAAACCTTTGGGAGCCACAGTTATTCAGCTGTTTGATGAACATGGAGAATTGCGGCAG
>Ga0302185_10000732_pt1 | contig 24561 bp, 16 predicted proteins | sample II_Bog_E1_1_FD_200231 | JGI IMG/M metagenome (GOLD analysis project Ga0302185, IMG submission 200231) | Peat permafrost microbial communities from Stordalen Mire near Abisko, Sweden - II_Bog_E1_2 | ecosystem: Environmental > Terrestrial > Soil > Wetlands > Peat | place: Sweden: Abisko... | reverse complement strand
AGAGCCGCAACGCCTCCATTAACACGATTTCTGCCTTTTCAGAGGGAAGCCTCGTCCCGATTTACCGCTACATTCTTATCATCTTTTTCATAGTCCTTATAATTTGTCTATCCGCTAACTTGGTGACCTATCTCACCACAGGTCTCTCCTGGGACAATACAAAGCTCGACCGCAATCCCATCAACGATACTTTAAACTTGCTGAAAATATCACATAGCTCTGTTGATTATTTGCTATATCTCTAAGATCTCAACGCTTATGATCCTAACAGCAATAAATTAAATATGACACAAATCAGCAGCTATATTGGTCCATCATTAAACTTCTAAAATGAAACAGTTTCTCTCTTCCAGAAGCTTGGGCGATATATGCAAAGTCTTATCCTCTATGTCCTATCAAATCGCTCTGATTTTTTAGCAGAGAGTATTGAGCAGATGTGGGAGTATCCTGTGCATATGATAAGCACCAAGAATTCAACCTGGACTAATTTGTAAGTTTAACTAAACTTTATTGTCGATATGAATCTGCTCCAAAATAATTTATTTACAAATTCATTGCTGGTTTATGTTACTAATTATGATGACCTCTCTCCTGCACAGAACGTCACAAACCTTTTGGTGAAGATCGACCAACAGATAGACAAAGACATTCAGTCTAGTCTTTTTATATCTGTCGGTATGATAGTTGTGGTCATAATATCGCTTGTCCCAGTCTGCCTCCTCCTGCACAAGAGATTTACCTTGCATGAAAAGGTCTTCGATTTGATGACTTCAATAGACTCGGAGATGGCGGCAAAAGAGATACAGTCTCTCAACTATGTTTCTAACATTCTTAAGAACTATGATGACTCCCACATCATAATGAAGGACAACTTTATGGGCTATCGGTAGAACACCATTTACCCCAAAAGCAGCAACCGTCAACGCAAAAGTTCAGTGATAAACGAAATGGTGTTGGGACTCTAAAGATACGACAATGTAGAAGACTCTGCTTCGGATAAACTGATTGGCAAATCACAGTCCATCAAAAAAAGGGAGAAAGCATTGGAGTTTGATCCCAGTGTTTCCGTGCCTCGTTCTTGGAAACAATCCCTTCAAGGTTCAGGCCCTTTGAGGCAGCAAAGCAGCATAAAGGAAGAGAAGAGACAGCGGAAGCGCGACGGTGAGTTAGATTTTCGAGGCTCATAGTTGGACCCCTCAAAAAGAATCATATTAAAACATTGGTTTTTCTATGTAATACCAAGTGAAATCCAGCTGCCAAGACGAGCTTGATCATATATTATGGGATAAGATTTGGGAGTACTGTCTTTTTCCCACTTTTTCACAATTAAAAGAAAAGGTTGCAATAGATTTATATTAGTTTAATACAATCTCTCAAATATTTTTAATCTATTATGAATACAATTGTGAAACCTGGAGTTGCTGCTCCTCTTATATAATATGCAATTCTGATGTTCATAGTGTTTCTGGGAGTAGGGCCCTATTTAGACAATAACTTTATGGTATTAGTTAAAAGTAGGAAAGATTTAATGTCAAATCTCATCAACCAAAATATATGGGATTCTATACATTTTATCTGGTGTTAATGGTATTTTAGAAGTGGAATGGCTGGCTTTCCTCCAGATAACTCATTGAGCGATGTAATTAATGTTGTTTAAAATAACCCCACTTATAACTACTCTGCAAAATATGGAAATGAATATATTTATCCAAACTGCACAGCCTTCAATTAAACTTCGCAACGTCCCGAAACAACTCAAAAATACTGTGAGTATAGTTACTCCTACATTACTTTGCTGGGAGAATATGGCGCCTTATACAAATAGGGCTTCGAAACAAGGTACATGGCTGATCAGAACCTCGCGAATTACACTGCTGCTAATCAGACAGATGTCTACGATAGTATCATCGCCAACCTTTCAGGAAAGGTGTTCTATCTACAGAGCCTACAACATCAGATTGAGAGCATGACTTACGCCCTCGTGGACTTGCAGTTTGCCGACATGCTCGCCTTTTCAGCCAACTACAAGCAGTCAAAGTTGTTGCTGTTGGGAGTAGCATGCTGCTGGCTGATTGTCTGTCTGGCAGTGGGTGTGTTTATGGTTCTGGGGATGAAGAAGCAATACTACCGTTAAGTTTACATGATCAGCTTCCTGAACAGCGAAATGATGCTCAAAAGTAAGCGGGTAGAAAGCTTCCTTGATTCGCTCTCTAAATAATCTAACTGATGATTTAATAAATATTTTTGTATGATTAATTGAATCATATGAACATAATATATAAATAATGTTTACTTTGATACTTTCTTAATGCATTTAATTAATACAAACTAGGCTTCGTATATAGGAGGTATTCCAAAGTTAGTTAAAGTTGTATTATATTTTATGTAGTTTGAGATTTGCCAATATGTTTATGACATTGAGAATAATTAGACCATGCTTAAATTTTATACGGTCTACAGTTCTAAATCAGAAGAACTCTAAATAATTATAAGAAATCCTGTTTTGTCATTTAAATTAAACATTAACATATCTATATTTAAGATTAAATCAATAATAAAAATTTAAATTAGCTTTAAAAACAACTCCAATCAAATTATACTGCCATCATTTTAACTTATCTTTCTTTTGCTTAGACTCGACTGGAAATATTTATTCATATCTGCAATAGTAAGCTGATCTATTTGATACGAGAACATGTTTTGACAGGGTAGATTAGTTTAATATTGATATAAGATAATTCTACAAATAGTTTATAATATTTCTAATCTTATAAGTGGACCAATATTTGCATATCTTGAATGACTCCAAACTACTCGTATCCTTTACAATTTTTCTGTAAGGTCCTTCTTTGTAACTGAAAATTACCGTTAAAATTAATAAACTTCTACAAATCTGTAAATAATCATATAATTTTTGAAAATTGATCTTTATTAAGATTTTATCCTATCCTATCCTATCCTATAATTTTTGAATGAAGTTAAAATTCATAAAGATAATGTAAATAAGCTTGCATTTGTTAAAATCAAGTAAAAAATAAATTGTAAATATTAAAATCTTTCTTTTGAAAAAAATGGTTAATTTTGAAATTGCTTATGATTTATTACATACATTTATGTTTTAAACTGCTATCATTATAGGTACTTTACAATTGGAAGCTTGATCATATAACAAATAAAATTTATGAAAATAAGAACATTTTCTAAAATTATTGGAACCAAAGCAGCTGGTATTTCTCGTCTATTAACCACAAAAAAGAACCATCATCACCATTATTCTCCCACCCCTTACTTGGCTCATCCTTTCCTTCAATCCATTTACAACATCAGTTAACCACTTTTTCCTTTTAAATTTTAAAGAGAAAAAATATACTTTGAGGATGGAGGACACATTTCCTTGGATTGGCTACCACCTAAGGAAGAAATAAAGAATCCTCCAATCCTTTTTGTGATGCACGGTTTAACTGGTGGTAGTGAGATGAATTACATAAAGTAACTCATGAAACCAGCTTCAGATGATGGCTATTGCTGTGTTTGTCTGAACAGCAGAGGTATCAATAGCGAAATGACTAGCCCAATTCCTTTTACTGCAATGAGTTTTAATTAACTGAATACTGCTTTAGAACAAGTAACGCACCATTACCCCAACTCAGATATTTATATGGTGGGTACAAGCTTTGGTGGAAACTACCTCTTGCGATACCTACTGCGTTCAGAATCAAAATACAATATTAAAGGCTTGGTTACTCTTGCTCCCCCTCTCAATGTTGGCAAAGTAGTAGAAGACATGGGAAGTGTCTATCAGAAATTTTTTGTGAAGAGGTACATCTAAGAAACTGTTAGTCGTCACAAATAAATGTAGTTTTGGGAAAAAATTGGCTTAGTAAATATGAAGTAAGTAAAAAAATCTCAAAACTTAATGTAGTTTCACACAAGTTTAACAGCAAAAATATTAGGCTACCCTTCAGCCAAATAAATTTTTGATGAGTACTCAATTTCCAAGGAGGAGTTAAACAAGTTGAAGATAAAAACTTTAATTATCCTATCGAAGGATGACCCAATTGTTAGTTATTCATCCATGCCCTTTGATTAAATTCATCAAAATTCAAATATAACGCTCCAGGTAACAGAAAAAGGAGGCCATCTTTGTTGGTTTGAAGGGATAAAGCCAAAGAGATGGTATCCCAAACCAGTACTTCATTATTTAAGATCAATTCGCAAAGACCATCTTCTTTGATTTCCCAAATTTTATAATCAAATAAATTCACCCCTTTAAAATACACTATCAATTTTAATTTGCACTGACCTGATTAATGCAAGATTAAATACAAAATTATGTATTATCTCATCATTCTATTTTAATAATAAAAATAAATAAACCGATCAGATGATTTTATACGAGCAATAGATCAAAATTTATAATTGCTGAGAAACAAATATCTGCAGGGATAATAGAGAACCTTCTTTTAAACATGATTTACGACATCATTCATCGTACTCTCTTAAATGCTAAATACAAAGTACATCATATCATTTAGTATTTGTGTTCGGCTTGCTGTTGAACTTACAATTTTCTGCTTATTACAGTTTTGGATTGTGGGACAGAAGAGTGTCATATTGGTAACTATTAACGTTCAATATTTTTGGCAAGTTATTCTTGATGTTGTATCTAAATAATTTCCAGCTTACTTTTTTAGTATTTACGCTTTACTCATTGGAATATTAGTCAGTGGCTTTTCATTTTTGCCATTTTGTTGCGATAATGCCTCCCCTTTGTTTGAAATGTTTCTAGAATTTGCATCCAAGTTGGCTTCGACTGCGCCTAAATTTCCATTATTAGAAGAGTTTATTGGTTTCTTTCGATCATGGTCTGGTGCTGCATCAATATTGTTTGTTAATTTAGAATTATTTGCTGTCACACACCCCATTGTATATTTCTTTAAATATAGAAATTATAGATCAATGAAGAATATTTTCAAATAACACATAACAGGAAAGATCAATTATTCTCGTGTACGTTAGTAGCCATTGTTTCTTATTGTATCATCATAATTTCAAAACGAAGATGATAGCGTCCTTTATTTTTTAACTGCCAACTTTAATTTATAAATTTGCCAATATCAAAATATCCTTAAACCAACTCTTTCTATTATGTTTAATAATTTTTTTCAATATCGATTGGTAATAAAAATGAAATCACCTCATGGGTGAGCTCTCGCCAGTATCATATTTTTTTATTAGATGATGCTAAAATTTAAAATTTCTCCGATTATACTATGAGTTTTATTTTTTCAGGTAATGATAAAGTTAATTAAAATATATATAAATTGATAAAGATAATTTTAGATAAAGAAATAACATTTTCAACATTAAATGCTTTCAATTTTATATTTTTACATTTTTTGGCCTATGCTTCATACAAAATGAGAAAACCTGAACAGCAGTTCAATAATTTGACCCAGAAACCACTCCTCCTTTACGTCTCATATTATTCATTAAATATTGATTAAATTAATTAATTTTAGCATCATACCAGTTCATCACTTGTCAATTAATTTATGGATTTATAAGATCAATAACAAAATGTAAATAGCCCACCCCCAGAAGGTATTTAGGGCAATATACAACAAGCAAGTTGTAAAGTATACTATAAATCAGAGCCTGTTATCCAAATTTATGAAGAACCCAACAACGATATGGCCATCAAAAATTCTAATAGTTTGAAGGAACCCGAGATAGAAATCGATGTATCTCCACTATTTCCGAACAAGTCAGAGCATTCAATAAAAAGGGAAAAATCCAAAAAGAGGCGTGTTAGACAGTATATTATCGATTTCACTGATTTTCTTCCTGAATCATTGATTGCGATAAACCGAACAAACATACACGCTCGTGTTCGAATCGGAGACCGCTACCAAGCAAAAATGTAAAAATATCCGATCCTAAAATAATCTTATCGACCAATGGGTCAATGGTTAATTTGGGACGGATCTAATCACCCATAGAAGCAGCCATCTTAATAATATATAACAGAATTCAAAGAGCTACTTGGATAAAATAGAAATGTTTAGGAGTTGATTTGCATGCGTGAGCGATTGCAGATGACCTCTTGGAGGGAGGTGCTGGAGTACGCAAACAATAATAAATCTGAACTTAGGAAAATTTTCCACATGACTCAGAGAAACAGATTATGAAATCTATTGTGATATTCTATAAAAATTGTTATGTTTGTATCTTTGAAAGCATTCGACTTAAACTGATTGATAGAATTGATCCCTCTTAATTTTATCTTCACTTTGATTTTGAAGAGTAAAATCATTATATAAGCTGATTAGACTAATCAAATAGCCTAGAAGCCTAAATAAACTATTCAGAAAATATTTGTTTAATGATATGCAGTCAAATCACTTATCCTTAGATTCTGGCGATTTGACGGCATTCTTCGTGGTTTCCTCAGTGGTTAAATCCTTTTTCTCCTTGCTTTAATCCCTGCTTTTCTCCGTATTTTTCTCCTTGCCTTGCTTTCTCCCCCTGTCTTTCTTTCTCTTCTTGCTTTTCTTTTTCTCCTATTCTTTCTCCGAGTCTTTCTCCTTGATTTTCTGCTGGTTTTTCTCCTTGTTTAAATTCTGGTTTTTCTCCCTGTTTAAATTCCTGTTTTTCTCCTTGTTTTAATCCCTGTTTGTCTCCTTGTTTATCTCCGTGTTTTAATCCCTGTTTGTCTCCCCATTGTTATCCTTGTTTTTGTTTTTCTCCATATTTTTCTCCATGTTTTTCCCCATGGTCATGCACATCAGGTTGTTTAACCTCATGCTCAGCCTCCCCAATTGGCTTATCAGCAAAATGCTCTTGAGTTGGATCAACGACTACACCTACAGCTACAACTGGCTTTTTATCCTTCAGGTCACATGGCTTGTCACATGGCTTTCCCTTTTGGTCAAATTCTTGTTTACCCTCCTGCTTATTTGAAGCTGGTTGTTCACCCAACACTTAAGGCTTTGCTGCTTTCATCTCCAAATTTAATATTTATGGTGATTCATATCTTTGGGTTGAATTTAAACTCCCAAAATCCTAGGCTTTAAAATCTATACTCCTAGATCTATACTCTAAAGTAAAACTCTAGACTCTATATTTTAGGCTCTAAACTTTAAAAGCAAAACATCTCCAGTTTTGTCTTTTTACATTTGCTTTTGGCTCTCAACTCAAATAAATAATGTTATAGGTTTTTTTCTGAAAATATTCTTTAATTGTCGATAAAGATAGATAAATCACAAACAGATAAATAGATATCAATATAGATGACTTCTCCTCTGCTACTGCAGAATATTACATATCATTCTTTCATTTTCGTTTACTTTTCATTTTTCTTTATTAAGCATAATGGCATCAATTATTCTTCAATAGCAAATTTAAAAATAAAGATAACTATCAATGCTCCGTATCAGCAATGTATGATCTAACTACTTTGACGATGTTGCCTGTTCTTGTGTCTTAATTATAATCTTCAATTTAAAAATCTAACACACTCTTATTATCGTTAAGATCCTCTAACTATTCGCATCTGATTCTCGAGCATTCAAGCTATGCCTTTAGTTAAATCTTCTAGTTTTCAAGTGACACTATTTTAGTTGTTTGCCAATTTGCCTTTTATCTAAATATCAATATTGTTACTCTATCTTTTTATTGTTCTTAAGCCATGATGACTGCTGTCCTTTTAAAACATAATAGTTTTCGCTTAATTAGTTGATTTGGCGCTGAAAGGACATGATTTTACGGCTTTTCTCATCATCATCCATGGTGATGACATTAGATAGATAAGCTCTAAATTATATATGCTATACGTTTTTTATTTTTATTAATCTAATTTCTATTCTAACTCCAACACTTTTTCAATCCTATTCTATAGATCTTTATAAATGTTGTCTCGTTATTGAATAAACTTCAATTTGTCTTTTATCAAATCCTCTTTAACTTTATCTAAATGCTTATACAGGCTTAGTTCTTGTTCCATCTACTTTATTTTATTGCATAATTATCTTATCTTACTTTATCTTTGAAGGAGTTATTCCGATGAATCCTTTAGTAGGGAAGGAAGGTCGTTTTCTTGAAGTGCTTCCTCCAAAATTTTAGAGGTTTATTAATTTAAATCTTTAGCTAAACCAAATATATTGGATTTCTTTGTGACTTCTTGATGAATTTGGCTCAGTTTTACCATCTTCTCTTCGAAGGTTATAATTTTGCTTTGCAGACTGACAATCTTTATTTATCTTTATTGATTTTCAATATTTTATTTTATATACTTTTGTAAAAGCTGCTAACTTTCTCTCTTCTCTGAATTGAGTTTGAGGGCATTGAGTTTAGCTTCCTTCAATACACAATCCAATCTCTCCTGGCATATGTCGAGTTCTCTAATAAGCTACACTCTCTCTCCACTAACTCTTACAAGTTCTTCGCTAACAATGCTGAGTTCCTCCTATTTTTATAGCAATCTTGATGCTAAAGTCTATGATTATTAGCTTCTCTTTTTTACTTATTGTTCCCAAGCTTTTGTTTTTTATTCTTTGATTCTTTATCTTTCTGGTTCGTCTTCAGACCCCATTTCACTATCAAAACACTTTCTAATAGTTTTAATGGCGGATCGATTCGGAGTAATGATTTCTTCCTCCTCATTATCCGAGAGAGCTGACATGAAATTATCGCTCTCAAGTAAATTTTAAACTAGCGCACTATCTTTTTTCTTAACTTTCTTACTCGCAGTTAACTCCTTCAAAAGAATTTATAACTCTTGATTCCTTTTTTATGATTTTTATAGCAACAGTAACAATTCAGCTATAGTATACTACTTGTTTATTTTTGGCTTGTTCTTGATCTCTTTTGCTCGAAAACCGAAACGCAAGGACGAAATTGATTCCGAACCATTATAGGAACTTGGAGATATATTTATCATTAAACTAGTTTTACTATTTCCTCCCAAGCTTTATTGAAGAAGTCGGGTCAACTTCGAGTCTCTGTATGGTATATGAGTTAGTTTAGAGTCTGTAAGAGCATTAATCACATTACCTAAAGAAGATAGAGATTTATTTATTTGTTTGGCTTCATCAAGCACTCTTCCCTATGCCAATGTCTTACTCACTTTTTAACTTCCTGCCAAATCAACCACAGTAATCTTTCCTGATTTGGCGCTACCATCTCTCAAATTGTTTTGATGAAGCGTCAAAATGAAGGCCATATGGGAACGAGATGACACATCATTCATATTAGTGGAAGAAACTGTGCGATTACTGACTCCTTTTTTAAATATTTTCATGGCCTATGCTGCAGAAGATACATATTACTCAGTGACATCTTGGATATAGATACCTTTAGCCTTGTTTTACCGTAATTTAAGATCCATTTTGGCAGTATCAAGTAAATCTCTGATCTTTTACATGTATATTTCGACCATGCTAATTTTTATTCTGAACTAAATGTAGTTGGCGCTCACTCCAATACGTTGGAATATTGCTTACACAGACCTTGGGAGTAGTCCTTTGTCATCAGAATCATCAATATCTTCTCCCACACAAGTATATGTCTTCCCTGATGATGTTTGTCCATATGCAAACATGGTACCGTTGATGCCTTAAAAGGCTGCATCAACAATGGGTTGTCCAACCTTCGAGTATACATCCTTCTGTGTGGCCTTAATCTGAAAAATATGATCAAATGAAAAATTCAGATCTTGCTATTTATCTCGCTCTCGGTCACGTACTTTGATTTGTTAATCATTCATGGAAAGGATAAAAGTCGAAGGAGGTTCTCGATCTTGATATGGTCTAACTCTGACAAATACTCCGATTCTGTCCTCTTTCATTAATATATAATCAAAGCAGTCGTAAATTATCGGTTATAGCACATTATAATAAAGTAAAAAGTATGAGATCGACATATCATTCATATACTTAATATTTGCTTTTAGAGATCGGTTTTCAGTTGGGAATATCTTTCGAAACTACTGCTTTCTTTGAATTATCCAAATTTATAGAGCAATTAGACAAGCTCGAGGAAATGATTGCCTTATTTTATCTATTTACCAGGTTCAATAAAGGATAGGCACTACTAAATCTTTCGCTTTAAGTGCTGGTTTACGAATTGATTTTATTCTGTTTCTTCAATCATCGGCATATGAACAAATGAAATGTTGCCATTGAATGCTTTGAGCATGAGTCTTTAATTAAAATTTGCCAATTTTTGATAAAATTTTAATACTATCTTAGCAACATCATAAGGATTATTTGACATTGTTTGGTGGTGTTCCCTTTCTAAACATCTCTTTAGGCAAATCAAAAGATAATTGAGGGAGTAGGGATAGGAACTATCATTTAGTTTTACAAATTGGTATGATTGCGTTAACACTATTATCTTAACATATGATTTGGAGGCAGCCAGTATGTCAGTTATTGTCTTTTGGATATTAAGGGGAGAAAAGATGCGATCAATGTAAACAAGTTAGTTGCTATTGAAGGGAGGTTACTCTATTTACTGCTGTAAATTTTGCTAAAATTTAGACAAAGCTTAGTCTTTAGTTTTGATAAAGAGCTATTGAGAACTTTAACTATTAAGATCAACTTCACTAATTTATTACATCAGCTATCTTCTGATCTCATCTGAGTCAATTACCTTCCATTTTAAATTTGCAGATTTAGAGTTTATCATCTATTTAGCCAGAGTGCTTTTTCCGCTTCCCGGTATGATCATTGGAAGAATAAAATATTTTCTAAAAGTTGGCCATTCTGGCAAATTATTTATACTTTCTTATTATTTAGAATCCTATTCTGTTAAAATTCGTACAGCATTGATTAAATCTTATTAGTTGGCAGTTTCTATCGATTTGAAAGGAATCTTTTGCTCAATGCAACTTTGTCGGAATATCTATATCTTATCATTCAGCATGTTCACGCTTTTTACTTTATCCTCACTTTTGATAAAAGTTATGAGATGAGATTTAGAGAGGTCTTTACATTCGTTGAGCTGTTTAATACAGGCATTAATTTCAGCTTCATGATATCTTCCGATGAGCACGTGTGTATTTTATTATAATGTTTGTGGTAGCCGAGGGATCATATAAAGGATATGAACAGTTGTGTTATTATTATTTTTGCCAGCTCGGTACATATAATCAATCTCATATCCCTTGCTTTTGCAATATTTCTCTAAGGCATTGGTTAATCTTGGTAGCCCAACAATCAATATTCTTTTAGATTTCCCTTACTTTTTAGTTAGTGCTTCATTATTCAGCTATTTGTCGATCCAATTTATAAAATCAACGAACTTATACCTCAAATAATCCTCATTAATGCTACTATTGCTCATAGCCTCTTTAAAGGCTCGACTACCAATTCTCAAATAGAATTAAATTGGTTTAGGAGGCTTGAAATAGTGATTAATTAGTTCCTCTATTTCAAATTTGTATTTTTCAAATGTATTGGCTGTAGAGCCCTTACGAGCAACGTTGAGCTTTAACATTTCTCTTAACTTTCGATAGATGAGATACTAGCTTGTTTTTAATTTGCACATTCCAATCGTTCTTTGTTTCCCCTATCGCTCACTGACAATATACATAACAGAACCTTCTCCTTCGGCAGTCATGGTCCCCTCAGCTACTTACTTGAGCATTTACCACATATTGGCATATATGCTATTCTTATCAGTCAGGCCCTTTCTTTCATGACATCGAGACATCTTCAAACCATACTTAGCTAAAAATGATCTGCACTCCTCGACTGGCTGGCAGTGATCGAAGCCTACATTCTTGACCAACCCATAAAAGATGATCTCAACTTTGTCATACTTTGTAATATGCTGGTGATTTTCATTTCCGCAATGCTCCCCAAGAAGAGTAAATCCTTCTATATCTACTTTAAAATTTTATTGCTGTTAGATTGTAAATTTATCGATATAAGAGAAAAATTCCTGTGCAACTAGTTTGGCCCAATAAAATCTTTCTTTATGATAGTGTTTCTCCAAATCTTAGAGGGTCCTGGCCAAAATGGCTACATTTTTGGATGCAAAGAGCCAACAGTCCAGCTGCTTAACAAAACTGACTTGACAATGCTAGCCATTTTCTTTAAAGAGACGGTACAAATGAATTTAGCTTCCTCCCCTTTCAATATCCTCGTCTAATTATTCGAATATTCTTTGCCTCATCAGTCTATCATGAGTATTCAATATGCTGCCTATTTTGAGATATTCAGGTTCAAGGTCATAAAACTTTTTCATCCCTCTTCTGCAGAAAAATAGATCATAGGTTTGTTTTTGCCCTTGAATAATGGGCTGATAAATTTGACAGAGAGTGTTGCCCCTGCGAATGTTTCGATAGTATTTGTTGATTTTGGCATAGATTTTGTCTTAAAGCGGGCCTTTCTTATGTAATGAGATATCTTTTAAGTAAACATTGTTCCAAATTGGATTGCACTCATCCATGATCTTGATCTTCTTATCATGCTGTGAAAAGTCTAAAAACTATTGAGGATCACTGATGTCATCCTTCTGTTCTTCCTTTTGTATTTGATTATCTTCCAAATCCTCGTCTTCCGAAATATGAGTTCCATCCTCCATTATCTCAACAATAAAAGAATTAATAAAGATATATATCTATAAAATAATGTAAAGACCTAATTTCCTGATCAAAGCTGATAGGACTTAATTTTTAATATCTCAACACCATTAGTAATATTTTTTTAATATCATAGATATCTTCTATAAAAATATCATGGGTCAGTAAGAGGCGTAATGAGTGAGGTAGAATCTATGGAAAGAAGGGATGCTCTTAAGCCGATCGAATGGAATCATCATTAATAACTCCTACAAATGCAATACTCTTACTCGCTCAGCCCGATAGTGCATCAATAATCCTAGAATCAATGAGCTCACAATTAGACATCCGATGAGCATAAGAGTCATTTTTGATTGGTATTTTTGACTACCATTAGCATACTCGTTCATCATCGCCAAATTATTGGCATTTACAAATTCCATCAAGTAAAACAAATTTATAATCCCAGTACTTTGGGAATCAGCAAGAGTGTAAAGCGAATTAGCAGTGAAGTTATTTGTCAGATATGAGTCGTATACCCTATTGGTAAAGCTAATAATCATCTCTGCTCCCTCATGTGATACTCCACCAATGAAAGTGATACAATCTGCTCTGGAAATTGAACTACAATATTGGCTATTTTGCCAAAAATTCGTATAGAAGTTAATAAAATCTGAGCTGATTTGCTTTGATTCTGATAATTGCCACAGTTGAACAGTTTTTAAGTACTCCTCATTCAAGCTGTTGCCTATATTGCTGTTAATAGTAGTCATATTGGGCGATGGGTTGTTATACTCAGTCCAAATTGTTTGAAGATGTGATGTTTGCTTTGCCAAATGAGAATTAAAGTCAATGAAGTTCGAAGTCATATTGATGAATGAGGTAATATTCGAATACAGAGCTGCAAGGATAAAGATGATAATCACCAACCAACCGATATAATAAACTTTGGACCAGCCAAAACTAATTTTTTTTAGTAAATGTTTGGGTGGACTACTCTTTCTGTCTTCTTCAACATCCTCTTCCTCTTCTTCAAGCACATCAGCTTCCCCGTTGTCTAGCCACATATCTTTAAAGTAAATGAGCCTATTTCTATATATTTGAAGGTAATCCCGATCTATAAACTTAAGTATCTCTACAATTTCACTCTTCTTTCTTTGAACAAGCCATTATAGTATAGCTAATATTACAATAAACACCATTGAGATGACTGAAGCCACAATTAATACAGTAAAACTCATGGATGAGTATGAATTGTTGTTTGAGTTAATGGACGCTATGAATGAGTTGATAAAAGTATGAAAGTTAGGCTGAAGTTGAGTAGTGATGAGAAGAAGGGCACTGGTGTAGTTGTAGTTCGAATTGAGGAGGTATGAGTTTATCATAAGATTTAGCGAATTCAGCTCATCTAAAATATTCTGTCCGTTAAATTGTCCAAATATATTTTGATTTAACAAAAAGATTGAATTAGAAATGGAGTTGGTTTGCGATACTTGATCATTAATAAATTGAGATGCATTCAGCGATAGATGAGGGGATGTTGTTAATGTAGCTAAACGGATCACTGATAGCAGCTTCTCCTACAATAGGCATATAATATTTAAATTATTACTGCTATAACTAGAAGATGTGGTAAACTGCATAAAAATAAAAATTGAAGCACTGCCAGCCACGATTGCGAGAAGGATCGTGAGGATGCATACACCTCGAAACCATGAGGGTGTTAACTATTTTTTATGATCCCAACGCTCATAGTATTAATGAGGAGTGAGCGAGGACAGTGCTTGTTCTAGATGCAGTTGCAGTGAAGGACAGCTTTGTTCCTCCTCAAAGTTCGATTTATAGTCGATTTTGCTCATAAAATAGCGCATTTCAGTAATGTTCTATCCATAGTTAATGGCTTGTCTATTACGACCTGAATCTATGGCATTGCTTATCTCTATCTGGAATGGTTTTTCTTTGGTGCTGATTTTTCCTTACCAATGAAAATGAAATTGAAAATTCACTGGCTCTTTTGGAATTGCTCCTGTCATTGGTCTAAGATTGTGATCGCTTTCCTTCAGTTCAAGCACATAAAGCTCAATCCCTGAGATGGGGATTTTAAGATTATCCACATTAATTAGTACGATGTCCTTCTAAGGTGAAAAAGTGTTATGATTAAAGGGTCGAATTTTGGTATAGAGGCATATAGTCGTATAGCTGTGCAATTGATCGATATACTCTCCTCCTAAAATACAGCCCGCTAGATCTGGAGTGAAGCCATAGTACCGACAGAGTTCGCTGCACCCAATGAATCGCCCCACTGCATCAATAACCAAAATGCACTTGCTCGAGTATTGTTCTCGTAAGAGTACCCGCCAGGCCCTGCTACCATTGTGCGTGGTAGGTTGAATCTACATCTCGCAAATTGATAAATAACCTAACCTATTAAAGACATATATATTCTTGCGCTGGTATTCCTTTTCCTTGTTATCGTTGGAAATTTCCTTTTTTAATGTATGAGTAAGATAATTGACAAATGGTTCAGGGAGGAGTTGGCCTATACGTCGACCTCGATATTTCTCTCTTCGGTAGTAGGTAAGTCTAATGAAGGTCATATTGACTGCAAGTACGGTAAGTTCGCTGTCATCTCCACCGAGCAATATTTACCCGACATCACTTTTATGCTATGATTTTTATTTGTCGTCGGCATCTTTGCTGAGCATGCTTTGATACCTGATTGGTAGGCATAACTAACAGAATCGATTCACCAATTTCCCAACTTCATAGTTAGTTTTTTGGGCAGATGATATTGTCTTTAATTCATGTAGTAAACCAATCAGGGATAGTCCCAGTTACATCACCTTCTCTTCAAAAATACGCTCTCTCATCAGTTATTGGTAGAAATAATCGGCTTGAGATGAGAAACTGCTAAGTATGTTGCGAACGGCGATGAGCTGATTGTGAGCTTAGGTTTACTGCATTGCTCGATCGGTAACTTATTCGGTTATTACTCGATGGTACTCGCGCCTGTGGTGCCAATTTGTTTGGTCAAGGAAAGATGCAAGGCGAGGAGAGGGAGTGCAAAGAAAGAGAGATAAATCTCTTAGATTGGGAGTTTACTTGGCAGTTCTTCGCATAATATCAAATAGGTATGCACTAATGACTTCCTTCTTCATGGTGATGTCTTTATCCTCGCAGAATTTGATCTTTTCAAGGAGTTGTTCATCTTCAGCCTCTTCTTTTAGTTTGAATAAAAAAGTTTCAATTGGTTCTCCATTCTTTCCGACAAGGCGTCTCTTAATTTAGACAAGATATTCCCACAATTCTCTTTCCCGAAGACATTCAACATCATCGGTCGGCACGATAAGAACCTGCTGTACCTGAAGAGACGAAAATGCCAGATGCAACACTGCTATGAGTATGAGAATGAAGGAAGAAAAGAGAAATTAAAAGTAGCTTATGTTAATGGTATTGCCTGCTAGAGCGATTAGAAGCAATACTAGCATTACTATGTCCAATCGTACGAACATATTCTTTGTTTTCTTTACGTAAAACTGCTCAGAGTAATCTATGAGACATAATACCAACAGTCCGCTTAGTAGAGAAAATTATCGATCAATATCGTTGTCATTGCCTACAAGACCGATGTTTACGACTAAGATTAGATATATGGCTGCCTGCTTCGTGAAAGCTGCCGAGAGTCCCAGACGTGAATCAAAGTGAAGCATTCTCTGTTCTTTAGTTAAAGCCCAGACTGCTGACATTATCAGTTCAACTAAAATCACGAGGCACTCCCCAAATACTATAAAATTGTTGACAAGGATAAGTTCTGCCATTATAGTGAGCTTATCAATTAGAAAGAAGATAGGATGATGGATGTAGATAAAGAGCGCAGATGATATGATACGTACAATGAAGAAAGGCCACACAAAAGGCACGAAGTTAGAAGTTGAGACAATAGCTAGTGAAACGAGAAGCCATAAGATTACGTAGTCAATGGCGTAATGTAAGAAAATGATCATAATACCCACTATAGTACGCTTCTTTGACTCAATTGGGATGTGGTCCATTATCCATTGCATTATTCTCTAGGAAAAGCCGGTTATTTCCCTGTTTTCAGTCTCGCTCATTTAGTTTAAATCGTAAATGTTATTTAAAAATTAAGTCATGTATTGATATATCAATTTCAGATATAAAGAAGGTGATCATTCTTAATTCCTATTTAATGGTGCCTTTATGTAGTACTTGAATGTCTAAATTTCCGCTTTGTTTCTTCCTGTCAAAAGCCCGTTTAATTTAGACATTAGGATGCAAATGTTGTCTCGATATTAAGATCGCTGTGGCGAAAGCACTTTTTCCTTCTATCGTAGATTGATATACTTTGTCATCTTCATAAGCATAACTGAGAAACAGATGACTGCAAAACTCCATATATTTTGTACAACATCCAAAAGAGTGCCTTGAGTGGTAATTATCTCGTGTAAAAAAGAGATCTTCATTATTATTCCAACAGTATTATTCGTAAGAGAGTTTGTTAATGCGGAGGAAGGTGTAAGGTACTGCGCATAGTTTCCATTTAAGGTTGAGTTACGATACCTCACTATTTGCAGAGGTAATTATTGATAAATATACGAAGAATAGCTATTAAAAGTGACAAACTGAATAGTAGGAACTAAATTATTGCCTTGCGTCAGGTTGAATATTTAGTATATCAATACAGCACCCCCCGTTGATATTTGAGATATATCAGCATGAAGCATAATCGTTGCAGATGGGTCTTGAGAGTATTGCAGAATAATGGGAGAAGATAGGCAGTATATGGTGTTATTTATAACTGTACTCAACAAACTAGTAGGAACCAAAGACCGGCAAGAATTAGTGCTGATTATTGGGGCAGCTTTCAAAAAGTTATAATTTCCATCAACCAGTGAAAAAATGATTGGTTGAGTATATTGAGTCACAAACAGGATTTCTGTAGTTGGGATCTGATAGCTAATAGTTTATTCTCCTATAATGTCGAGATTGATGGTAGTTGTAGAGAGGTTAAATATTCCAAAGATCATTAAAAAGGCAATAAAACCAATACCAAAAACAACAGTTAGAATAAAACTGCACTTCGATCCATATCCCTTACCTTCAAAAGCTATTGATACTATGTCTGATCCTGAATCTAAACTTTTTAGAATCTTCTGTCTGATGGATTTGAGAGTCCCTATCTTTTGTTAGTCCTGACTTCCATCCATGATATCGATATTGTTGTTAGTTTTTTCAGAGTAGAGATTCATTCCAACATCTTCTTTTGGTACATTTTAAAAACTATGCTCGCTAATCATTATTTCTTCGTGTTCTGATTTTTTGACAGTTATCCTTCCTAGAAGCAACTGTAACTTTAAAATGAAGCCGACATCTTTAAGTTTTTCCAATATTTAATTAAGTTTTACAAATTTGTCCTCCTTCAGGAATAATTTAGATTTCACTGATGCTATAATAAACCGTATAATTGAAGGTTTCTCCATTTGTGGCTCAATGTGAAATAAAGTTTGAATAAGTATAAGGTTGAGAGATGCATCCATGATAGGAGCAACTATAAATCCAAAGATCATTGTGAGGATAGAGATCCAGCTGAGATAACTACCAATTATATAAGCAAGACTGTATCTTGTAATTGAAAGATTGTGAACATTATAACTCAGTGTTTCATCAGCTCCTGAATAGGCAGGATAATAAGGCATGAAAGCAAACACTGTGTTGTTTGAAGTATAAGCTTTAATTGAAGTGGAAAACAGAACAGAACTGTTTCTAGACTGGACAGTGAATTGAGTTTGAGGTTGATAATTCAAGTAAAGTTGGTCACTAATTGATATGGACATAAAATTCATGAGATATGTAGCCCAGCCGCCCACAGTATTCTTACTACTCATCAGTATTGGGGGTTAGAATATTCCATAGATCTGTTCGTTATAAGAGGTACCCTTTAGATATAGGCTGGCAGATGTACCTGTTACTTAAATGTAAAATTGATTTGTTTGATTTGTTACAGTCATCCCTGCCAAATCAATGCAGGCAAACCCACTTCCAATATATTGATATAGCTGAGGATTTGTGGTGTTGATTGTTTGTTGTGAAATTATCTGTACTGGAACTTGATTTAAATTTGGATCTATCAAACGTATGCTAGGAATGACTGTTGAGTTTGTTGATTTGTAGCAGGCAAGAGTGGATGTCAGGGTGGTCGGGACAGACAAAGATTGTGAAGCCTGAATAATAAGTTGTGAGCGGGGTATCCATAGATGCTTAATGGTTGAGAAGTTGAGAAAAAAAGAGAGTGTAAGGATAAGAATGGAGAGTAGAATAGTGCTTAATGAGAAGAAGCTGTTGGTCTTGCGCACAGCGAAGGAATAGTTCCTGAGTGCAAAGGCATCATACTCTGCAATGGTCATCTAAATCGAAATTAATTTGCATGTTCATTTGTATTTTTTATCTAAACTGAAGTTTTTCTTGATGATATGATTATCAATTAGAATATAAATATAATACCGATGTTATGAATTTTAATTATTAAACTTAATATCATAAACGGCGTAATAAACTGGAATAAAGTATTATACATCATTAAAAGAGATAATTCATGATTTTAGACTCAGATTTTATTTGAGAATACGCATTATTACCTTGTTTTATTTGAACAATATTTGCGGTAGTTGCAGCACTGCACCGTAGAGGTTGCTCATTTTCTTCTTTTCATTGCCTAGACGTACAACCCATATTATCAGCAATAATGCAATACATACTATTTCTATTGCCATCAGGCTGGTTATAGCAATGTGCGCCGTATCTGTTGCTTTAATCATTCCCTACACCATACTGTTTTGAATAAGGTAGCAAACTAGGTACATGTAGAATATATAGTCATCCATATCTTCATATACTTGGCTTTTGAAATAAGAGGAAGGGTTAGTTATGTTTCCAAAAGTTAAATCAAGAAGCGCTTTGTAGGTTTTTCGCTGATAGAAGTCCATTGCAGCCACAATGCCTTCTTACATAACACCGAAATGCATCCCAGTATAACATCTTGTAACTTGCGCTTGATTAACAAAAAACGGTTGGGTCACTGGGCAGATATTATCAATGAGGTAGCTCTCAAAGTTACTTTGAAAAGAGGGATCCAACTGAGAAAAAGTGGAGATTGCCTGCTTGGCATATTTAGCAAAAACAATATCACTTGAATTTACAAGACCTACGAGCTCATCATACAATTGAATGGGTGTTAACGAAAAGTTATAGTTGAGGTAATATGTTTTAAGCTATAAATATGACTCAAAAGTATCGCTTTCTGCTTGAATGAGATTTTCAACTATTCCCAGAATTGTAGTGGCTGGCGTAAAGAGAGCAGTTGCTTTAAAGATAATAGTGACATTAATTGAGATGAGTAGGGCTAGGAAGACTAAGAGCAAGTAATTAATCTTTTTATCTTTTTTATATTTAGTCTGACTTTTTTGTTTGCTGTCCCTCAGCCCATGCACTTAGACATCAATTACTATTTCGGAGTAGGAAGTTTTTAAACAATTTCGAATGCTTTAATTCATTTGCTTTAGATAGTTGCAGGTACTGTGATTCAAAAAGCCATAAAGTTTCATGACTTCTTATTTTTTATTCTACTTGTACATAAAGTAAAGTTTGCAGCAAATCATAAGCAAGACGAGAAACATCAAGTACCCTCCACTAAGCACAAAAGTTAACGTTTAAAGAATGCTCAGCTATTTGGCACCAGCATTTTGATAGAAGGCAAGTGCCTGCCTATTAGCCTCTTTCATGGAGTGCCAATTGGCGATCATGAATTTATAACTTTTGCTTATCATGCTATTCAAACCGTTAGAATTCGGTTGAACTTGCAGTATTATCTACTCTAATGCATAATAAAAATATTCCATAAACTCTCGAGTACTAATTGAAGTTGTCAAATTGCCCAGTTTTAGATTTATTAGTGTTTATTGCTAAGAGTAAAAGTTTATGCCACTGAGATAAGTCTTATTTTTGAGTTAATTTTGCATATTTGATAAAAAGTAGTTGTAATAAACTCCTATCATCGTAGAACCGCTCTTCAAAAGGAAGTTGCATCTGGTCACATCATAAGCTATATTATCAAAACAGTAAAGCTGTATTGCTAACTATTTGTTGTAGTTCAATTCGAGGAGAATAGTACTCTGGCCAAGAAAGCTATCAGTTGTGATGATCTGACTGTAGGACTGCATTCCTTGACTGAAAATATACGACTGCATCCAAGAAAGAGTGATGACTACTAACGAAAGCACTACTATTATGCAAGTGATCAAGCCTATCTTGCTGTCAGGAGACTTCCTGAAATCGACTGTTTTTTATTTGATTTCTTCGATTAATTTGCTAAAAACGATATTAGCCTCCCCTACTGCGGATTCTGCAATTGATGACATATTATTATTAACCTAAAATTTTTGATTTTAGTCATCCTCATCAGTTAAGGTCTTTTTACCTTTCGACGAATCGACTTAATCTCTTTCTTGCCCCATTTCAATATAGTTATTGTTGTTATTGTTACTGTTAATGTTAAGGGCCTGATTTTTTTAATTTAGAGTGGCAATTATATCTTTCAGGTTTATCGACAAACGCATGGTTTTGAAATAATACTGGCTGGTATTATTCCTTATCAACTTCTTTATCTATAGGAATTTTATTGTGTAAGAAGTGAAGTTATTGACTTTGTTACGTTCTATCAAGACTTCACACTCATGGATCGATGGCTCTATTATCTTGGGATCCTAGGGCTAAGATGAAGAATTAATAATGGTGGAAGATATATTTTGATGAGTTTATACTTCATTTATTGACTTCATTGTCTTTCCTTCATTCGTAAATATCAGTCGTCTTTTTATTGAATTCTGCTCGCCCAATTCCTCCTTTAAGTTTAACTAGCAGTATTTGTTTATGTGTGTTTTAAGAGCCGATCTATTAAAGATCTGTTCATTTTATAATCGGTAGCCGTATCCTTGTATTTATAGATTCTCATTCAGGAGAACATAGTCATTGGAATTATCCCTAATCATCATCAGGTAGAATTTGAGACGGAACCCAACAGAAACGATTTTCATGTGGATGCTGGCTGAGAAACAGTTTGAATTGGCGTCCAAATAGTGAGTATTTATAATACCTAATAATTTTCCATTCAAGGTCTATTGGTCGATCCACTCACGCGACCAACGACGATGAGCCTGAACTATGTATTAAGGCATAACATCATGAATGGCTTTGTTAATGAGACGATCCTTTGTCATCTTGAAAACATCCATACAGGATGAAGAAGCATTGGTGATGATTCCTACCTTCTATTTGGAAGCTGTTGCCTCAATAACGCATGCCCTGTTGGTATATAAATATCTTTCAATATTATCTTCATTTATCCCCTTTAGATGATGCAACGACTGTGTTTTGCGAAGTATGGTATTCTTCACTTCTGCCACCTGCTTGCGAAAGTATATAATATACTCGAAGTATATTAAGAACATCTCATATATTTTAATATTGTAAGAGTCGTCCTTCTTGAAGGCAGTCCATCGTTGTTCCACCTTCCGGATGCAGTCACTAATCTCAGCACAAATATCCTAGATAAGGTTGAGATTGCAAATTTATTGAGACAGCAGTTTATATTTTTCTAAGAGTTTCTCATTGATGTTGTTGAGGATAGCAGTAAGTTCGCGCTTGAGAGTATCCTCCCGAAATATTTTTTAAGCATCAGCCTTGGTGGCAGTAGTAATTAGGTTGTTATGTATTTATTGTTCTATGATGACCTCCATCTGGTAAAGCATGTACTGCTAGCTCAAGGAACTGATATTTTCCTCATTTTGTTGAATGTAATGCTTTAGGAGGTCATATATTTTGCTGAAAGATGACATCATCGACAGCTTGTAGTTGAAAAGAATCGATATGATCAGAAAGGACTTCTGAAACTTCTACACCACCTTCTATAATTTATACAGAACGAATTTCTTTAGGAAATCGCCCTTTTTTACTAATTATTTGTTGCCTTCCTCTCCGTATTGCTTGCAAAAACATTCAGCCACCGGACACTCCTCCATATGAATGGTTATTAGTCCTAGAGTGAATACCTCCTAATGATTTTTCTTTTATCCTAACATTCCAATTGACTCGAGCATGTATATCTTAGCGTCATCCTCGTTCTTTACAGCATCTAGCCCCTCAAAAGTGAGTTAGCGCTTATTATAGTGTTTGAATTTGACGAGGGAACTAAAGGCAAGGATAGATGTCGAGACCGTGGCTAAAAAGAAATTATCTATGATGAGAGGCATTTGTGTAAGAAGGCAAAGAACAATCAAGATCTCCATTATAACAACGCAGATATTCTTAAATCCGTAGATATTTTCAGTGGTAGAGCTGAGGTACTTCTTACTAAAAATTGTAATGCCTACATTAAAGAGAGAGTACGCAGTTCATAAAGATCGAAGATCAATAGTATCAGTACAGACAGGACAATCACGTTGTTTGGGAGGTTGTTAAAAGAGGCTACCACCATTCTCACCATCATTTTAACTATTGCTTGTAAACTTTCCTTCTTATTATAGAGTCGAGATAATGCACTATAATTCTTCAAATTTGTCTAAATAGAGCACTCCTCGATAATGTAGACTAGTGAAAACAGGAAGATAAGGTTGAGTACTGGTAGCAGTACAAGGTACTACATACCTGTTCCAACCAGCTGAATAAAGTAATAAGCTATGAATGAGCCTAGAGGAATATTAAGACTTATTAGAAAGAAAACGAGCAATTAGGTAATTTGAATTTTATTTGAATCAGCCTTGCTAACGATAATCCTATTATGGAAGTTAATTGTGTATGTGAAATATGCAATCAGAACAAAGATCAGCAGCAGCAGTAATGACACACAGTGACTTACGGCCAATGAAGAATCAAAACTTTGATAGACTGAACTGGAATAAAAAAAGAAAGCTGCATTAATTTAATTTATTAGCTGTATGGTAGGATTACTGTTAGAAAAAACTGGTGATACACTAAAGGTGGACATTAGTGCTAGTGATTGGGTGACAAAATAGAAGATGGTGCCAAGCTAGCTGTTGATAGAATAGAATTTGATGTGGTTTGTCATGTAGAATACTCGTTATTTCATCACAGATAGCTATCGTTTTTCTTGGAACTATATGGCACTCATGTTTCTGTTTAAATTATTAATCAAAAAATCATAGAAGTTCATTATTTAAATACGATGATGTCAGTCAAACACTCAAATCTCCAAACTTCAAGTTGTTAGTTAGAGATGATTCTATAAAAAAAAACAGAAAGCAATATCCATATTCGTCAAAATTGTATTTTTTGATATCTGCAGGCAAAAAGATAAATTATTATTTTTAATCATTATGAACATATTTTTATGCTTCATTGAACAACTTGACATCTTTGGACAGTTCTCATCTTGTAATGTTTGGTTTTGATGGCGACTGAAAACGAAATAACAGAATAATGAATTTGATCTCATTATTTTTTTTAGTTGAGATTACCGATTACCAATTACGTGAAGAAATGAATAATTATACGAGTCACCCGCTTAAATTAAAAATAATTTTTTTGATCATGCAATATAATATGTAAATCCATTTTTTAAATTTAAACAACCATATTTTAAGGTCACCTAGACTTTCTTGATTGGAATATTTTTATAATCCATTTTCATAACTAAGCCATTTCTTGGCTTAAAATATCAATATTTGTAATAGTTATCGATAAGACGAATAATTAAAGCTAAATGAAGAACTATTATACATATTTTAAGTTGAAATCACTCAGATGGGTTTGTCCATTGCCTCTCCTTTCATAAACATCGGTTTGTAGGACGTTTCGCTCTTATTGTTAAAACTTATAAATTTTGGCGACTTTAGTGCTGGTTTTTCCTTTATGTCCTTTTGGGATGTGACTGTAGTTATCGTTGGCTTGAAAGTTTTCCAGTT
>Ga0302185_10000724_pt1 | contig 24702 bp, 30 predicted proteins | sample II_Bog_E1_1_FD_200231 | JGI IMG/M metagenome (GOLD analysis project Ga0302185, IMG submission 200231) | Peat permafrost microbial communities from Stordalen Mire near Abisko, Sweden - II_Bog_E1_2 | ecosystem: Environmental > Terrestrial > Soil > Wetlands > Peat | place: Sweden: Abisko... | reverse complement strand
TTAACTACAATGTCCGTGGTTGGTTTGGGTCCACCCTTGCTTCTTCCCGCGATGGACTTGGTTGGTATTGAATTTTCATCATCCAACGTCATTATGATACCTTCAACCTCGGGAAGGTCAAGCAATGTCATGATTCCACTGATCATCTTCACGAACAATGTTGACCCCGGTGTGTCACCGGTTAATCCCATCAATCCACTCTCCAGACGTTGGGCTCCATCAATTAACCATACCAAGGGCTTGCCACAGTATACTGCCTCGGATAAGGTCTTGGAACTGGCATGCTTTGAAATTGCATCAGGAAACTCACCCACGATGTAGGGTTTTATATCTGCTCTGTCGAATCCCATGTTGTTTTGTTGATTTATGTATTCAATTGCAATAACTCGGAGACGATTAAATAGCAAATTTTATTTTTCGACGACGGTTATCGAGCTTCCGTACAGATACACAGCCTTTGATACGACACCGTCATCATCGATAGTAAAAACTTCCGAAACGCCAACGCATCTGGTGGGTATTGCTGAGATTGGGGTGGTGTATTCAATTCTGTCACGCTGCTTCAATTGAAAGTAGCGCCCGGTTGGAAAGCTTATCGGAAACATGCGAGTTCTGGCACGTATAATGCCATGTGCCGCGCTTGCTTTCTCTGCGTCTCCTCCGAACTGTACGCCCTCGAAAATTACTCTGTTGTATGTTGTCATTTTTTCTCCTGTGTGGTCAACTTACAGGATGATTATTACAACGTTTGAAATAAAAAAATGAGCATAGAATGGTTGGGAGCATGCTGTATGGGGTGCACTGACCATCGAAAACTAGTGATTTTTAAACGAATTTGTGTATGTGAAGTATGTGGAGGGTGTTATTGTGATGTGTGCAAGTTCAATGGCCAAAATATTCAACAGCTCAAGACACCCGGGAAGGTATATTTTGAAGATTTCAGATGGGTCTGTGCCGCCTGTTTCAAAACATATTATAATAAAAATGATATTGTGTGATATATGTCATGACGACTTGACTGAATGGTGTCCGTTCAAAATTATACACTACGGTAAGTGCGCACTGGAAGGGAGACAAGTAGTTCAAGGCGATGAGGAATACATGATATGCTTCCACTGCAATAAATAAATTTATTTGTGAATTCGCAACAGGTCTCCCGAGCTCAAAGACCAACCGGACGTACCCTTGATCAATTTTGTGTCTTTTATCAACTGAATTCCCTCTATTATGATCATTGAAATTACAGCGATATAGAAGGCAACGTTCAAAGCCATGAGAATTTGAACAAGGTTTGCTGCACCCATCGCCAATTGGCAGACCACGTCCACGGTGAAGATGAACCCAGCCCAGTAAAACCTCTCGAATTCTTGCATCTTGATCATGATCATCATACAACAGAAAAATGTGGTAGCCAATTCAGGCGCAGGGTGTTCTGAGAAAAATAATGGAATGCATGTGCTCGGACGCTCCAATTGCCAGACGTAACTTATCAATCCCGTGACGTTGTGGGTTAATTGTATACCCATGGCATAAATTATCGTAGACGCAAGATCAAAGTCCTTGGCCGTGTAAAACGCTATGGCTATGATCAATAGCTTTTGGGGCATGTAAAGCAAGGTGGAGTAAACAATGCAAGGGTTCATGTTTGTTGTGTCTGTATATTGATTTGAATAATACTTTATTGCAAGTCTTCAACGGTTAGCGTTTGATCATCATCATCAGAAAATTCAATGAATTCAAGGGATGATTTCACTTGAAATCCTTCTGACTCGAAATATCCTTCAACGTATGTTTGAATGTCTTGGAACTTTAACTTCTTGGAAGCGTTGAACTGATCCAAGTTCTTGAATTTAACAATTATTTCATCTGATTCCATTACCATCGACTCGTTACAGATGTCAACTTCAAAGGTAGCACGTATTACGTCTGTACTGTTTCCCAGGCACTCACCGGTGAGTGTGAAGCATTGTGAACACGTTCCTTCGTAGCATTTTTCAGTCAAGTCAAGATCGACGGGTTTGGTTACTTCATCTTCATAGAACACATTTCCCCACATGACCGAAGCTACTTCAAATGTTGGGTTTCTGCCGCGAACCAACATGTTTGTGACCAACTGAGGCATCTTCTCGTAAAGCTTTTCATAATGGGCTTCGTCGGTAAGTTTGACTATGAACTTCTCTGTCGTTGTTTCTTCATTCTCGTCCATTTCATCTTCAAAGCACTCGCAAAATACCTCTGCGTAAACGTTGCCGAATCTCCACTTGGTGGCAGACACATCGATGGTGGCTTTCTTGAGATCGTACATATCGCCAATGAAACATACTCCTTCTGCCCTAGGAAGTTCAGGGGTATCTTCAGGTGTGCCCATCTGACGAAGGAGAATGTTGATCTTTTTCACCACTGCTGCATATCCATCGGACTTGAGCGCACGAAGTTGATTCACACTGGCAAATTTTGCGTAAACTTTCATGTGCATTGAAACGGTAGATGATATGATGAGCTGGTAAAAAACCTCGGCACATACTGGATCAATATCGTTACCAACGCATGTACCAACGTGTCCTATGCATGCATAACACGCATCTGCGTGACATATCTTGGTAAAATCAAGATCGACGTCCTCTGGCACTTCGACATACTCCAAAAATTCTACTCTCCCGTCAATAATTGTGCCTGTATTTCTCTTGCGAAGTACATCATTGAAAACATGCTCAAAGGTTGATACGTGCAACTTGAAAAATATCGAAGCATGGTCACGGTTTTTGAATTTTACCGTGAACATTTCCATCGTTGGTTCTTCCTGGCCATCTGGGTCAATACAATTTGCTTCCATGGTAGCGTAAACTGGTTCATCAAGTAACGGCATCTTTCTATCAGGCTCTGAACTATCAAAGGTAGGTTCTACGGAGTCTATCTTGCGCTTGTTAGTACACGAGTGTGTGCAGGTCATGTTTGGTTGGTTGATGATTTTGCACACCGCGGTCAACTCTTTTATAGTCAACTATCCGTTATATGTCAATGTCATTATAAGTTGACCACACACTCAACGGTTCACCGATCCACGTGGCACTGGGTTGAGCATAAAAGAGTTGACCCCACCCAGAAAAGAAAAAATATATGAAGATGCAAGGGTTTATCAGATATTTTTTATTTTCAAGACCCATGGTGAGGTACCTTGAACAGATAAATCATATAGATCCAGGCTCGCGTCATAAGATAAGTTGGTTCATCAGATTTTTGATTACGATGCCAAATTCTAAAAAAAGAGACGTATTAAAACGAAAAATTATTGACATTTTGGATCTGGACCCAAAATTAAAGCTCGAATGGTTTATGCTTGTTCCTGAATTATCGAAAGTTCAACTGGTCGGCAGCAACGAAGAAAATGCTCGAAAACTTGGGGCTGAATATATACGAAAAACTGAGCATGCGGAGGATGGCTTCCATACTTCGGTCGTATTACACAAATTACACAAATTCGAAAAGGATGGTGGTGACGCGTTCATTGATGGGTGCTTTAGGGAGATTGCGTCACGTCGTGATGGAGCAGTGGGATGGCTACAGAGATGGGTTTATGAATATGAACATCAATATGGATCATGGGTCGGTTTAATAGCAGAATATTTCTTCTGTAAATCTGCCACAGAAAATGGAACACTGCGGTGGCTGTGTCAGAACACTCGTTCGGTGAGTTTCAATTTTCTATGTGGATTGATTAATATGGCGATGGTATGCAACATCGATCGAGATGAAATAAACGTCGCAGTAAAATACATTTGCAAAGAAGAGTCTTTGTGGCAAGAAAAGTGGCAAAAAAGTTGGGTAACGGATGACAAGACGGAAGTCTTAAAAGGCTCAGGTATCAAAGACGTTGCATTTATAATTTACGACGTTGGAACCGTAAGAGCAATATTTGACAGATTTGAAACGAAATTTGGTGAAATTGATTCGCTCAGAAAAGAAGTTGGTATACCAAAGATCAAAGACCTGGTGGTAAATAGGAAAAATTACACAGATGTAAGCATAATGTATTAAATAGCACTGAAATGTTCGTTTACATCAATCAAATCCACTTTCAAAATATCAAATGTTGAAGTTCCTTGATCAACCATGGAATCCATAAACTTGATCATTTCTTTAATTTGATCTCCATCCAAGGGTTTCCTGTCTTTCCTCGAAAGATAATTGTTCAAGGGTACAGCCAACATGATCCTGACGGATACCATTCTACTATCTCCCAAGTGTATGTGCTCTGCAATGTATTCATACATCTGGCGTTTGTTTTTAACTACAAATACGGCAGCGTAGCCTTTGTCGTATAACAAGTACTGCTCTGTCATTATTTTAAAAATTATACATCCCTTATCATCAAGGAAATTAACAATGTTGAGCAAAGCATCATACTGGTGGATATATTTTGCGTCGGCTGTAATTTTCATATTGATATTCGATGCCGGCCTGAGATTCGCAGACCCGGAGACCTCGGAGCGCACCAGACACACACATTTGTTGTCGAAATCAAACCCAGACGTTTCCAAGTTTTTCTTTGAATACACCGCCAGTCCAATGAAAGTACCAGGCTTGCGAGCTAGTGAATTGAAGTGGTACTGTTGTTACTGTAGCGCAACGAAACGACCAAGTGACCTATTATCGTTAATTTCTGAATCATGCAGTGCAGGGCCCGATCACGTTGATGTGTCGGTTGATGCTACGGATATGGTACATATTGGAACCGAGGACAGGGGCAAACAATGTGTATTCTTGTGGCGATGAATAAAATATATACCAAGTTAGGTAATGCCATAGTTGCGACTGAAAATTATGTTGGTTCAATTTGTACTAATGAGTATATATTCACACACACATATACCGTTTTCGGATACCTCTTCTCCACCTTCCATAAATGATTGTTTTACTTCCAAACCAGATCTATTTACCGTGTCAACCAATCAACGGACAAACGATGAGCAATCCAACCTACTTCTACATCAGAGAAGAGACGATGGCTGAATTATTAATGGAAGGATTATTAATAGAAGGACTGAGAAAAGAGTTGATCAGTACGGAACCTGAATCTCCCACAACAGAAGAATCAAAAAAATTAGTGCCGATCGGACATCGTGGCAACAGAAAATCCAAAGAATACGACAGATTTCACACTCATTATATCATGAAATAAATCATTTTATATTTACCTACGTCTATTCATCAACTTGGAGGGTTGTTCGAACTTGGTACCGAACGAAACAACATTGGAGTCTTGGACGATCTTGCTTTGAAGGACCTTGGCAATCTTTTCATTCTTATCTTCCAAGATATGTCCTACGGACAAACGTGCGTCAGTGCTCTTTTTCAATTGAGCTTGGAAGTTTGTGATATCGACAGATCCATTGGATTGTCCTGCCAACTTACTCTTGATGCAATTTACTTCCCATTCAGAGCACAATGTGTTGATACAAATGACTAGGATGAGCATGATAAGTTCTGTGAGTACATGGCCAGGAAGTGCAGCGAAGGCTACGGCGTAATTGACACGATCACCTTGACACACGGTCTCGCATGAGTTGATTCTAATTGATGCATAGATCATGAATGCAACATCAACAGCGAAGAACATTGCCACGAGAGCCATTCTAGCGCTTTGTAAAAATACCAAAGTCTTGGTTCTCTTCTTGGAACGGTCGATGCCTCCCATTACTGCCAATGCTACGACCAACAATCCATGAATTGGGATCCACATTCCAGACTTCTCGGTAGCCAAGGCTGGGTATACGTAGACTGCAATTTGTTGCATCAATGTGAATGTTGCGCTCAACACGAGGGTTATCGTGAGATAAATGCTAGCTAATTCTAATCTTGTTTTGTTCAAACCAATGCGCTTGTCTAAGGTTTCCTTGTCATTCATTTCAGAATCACCTGAACCGATAATGACACTTGAAGGGTCTGTATCTTGATTGTAATTGTATGAACTCATCTTCTTGATGTAATAGTATGCATCTTGTCTTGAATAGTTTAATATTTTACAACAATGTGGGTGTCAAATTGAATACATCTGTATCTTTTTACTACACAAACCACACTGCGCTACTCTCAAAAAATGAATCAACACCCAACTAAAAAATCAGCGGATAATCCATCTAGGGTATATTGGGATTTATTCAATACCGTGGTGGAAGAATTATTTGCCGTGGAGGACGCGGAATCGTTCAAGGTGGAACATCCCAAGTATTCGCTCACTGGCAAGCATCACGACGGCGAGGATGTAACAATTATCTACTTTCACGACGCTTCTCGAGCATTTCCAATATGTACACACGAAATTCTACCCCACATTGAAAGAGAATTAGCCTCGCGTGAACGAGCTTTCCAATTGATGCCTGTGATTAATCGTAATGATTCACATCTTACGACGTCATTTCATAACATATTAAATAAGATGGATGATGGCGAAATTTTGCGCATATCACAATAAAAAACAATGCCACACCTTGCACATGTATCATTAGATTCGATCAAGAGACTTGTACAAGAACACGTTCTACTTGAAAAACCAGAGTTCGTAGTCCACGTCCCCTATCCTCACCTAGAGGCATTGTATGCATCATTGAAGCATCTTGAAATTCCATATCAAACAAGTGAAGGAGGTGCCGAGTGGGTGAGAGAAACAGCTCAAGAATTGGAAGAAATAACGGTGGTGGTTGCTGTGAAATTTGTGAGGCTGTCCGGTGTGTAATTACAATGACGACTAATAAAATTAAGACTATTGTATATCTACCTAGCCACACTTGAAAGATGAACCCTGTCAAGAGAATAAACATTTTGAACAGGAATCCAACTCAAAATGGGTTCGCTGCATCACTCGGCGTCTTGATCAGTAACCCCAAACAACAAGCATCTTTGTTGAAAACTGTGTTCAGTGCCTCTCGAATTTCAGAGATTAACGGGAAGCGTGAATTAGAAGACTTCACCATTGATAAAATTACGCCAGGTCACGTATTCTTCCTTGATGAACACGCCAAAAGTATCAAGTCTTCGGCTGGTAAATTACCTCAACAATTCAGAATTCAGTACCCTGAATTATTAGATCAAATTCATGACCGTGCCGTTGCAATTATTACCGTCGACCTTGCGAGAAAATTGGCCGTGATGAGCAAGAAAGATTACAAGAAGAACATGATGGTCCATGACAACGTGGATTTCAAAAACAATGAACCTCTCCACGGAATTATAGCCGACGGGTTCGCCAAGGCGATCGATCATCCTGAATTCAGTAGCTTCGGTAGAGAATTGATGACCATCCATGAGAAAGAATATTCCCCAGCCGCCGTGTACGAACATGTATTGGGATTGAAAGACTACGCCGCCAAGGCAGACACAATTCACAATGATCTTCTCAAGAATGTCAAGAGCGAAGTCTACAACAACATGAACAAGTACAATGAAACATTCAGAACCTATGCCGAGTCGGGCACTGAGGTCCCAATTAACAAGGTCGTGGATTACTACGCCGAGACAGTGGGTGGTGCCCTGCAAAACAGTTGGGGTGAACATGCCACAGGATTTGACTGGCATAAGAAGGGAAAGTGCAGCGTGGAGAAGCATGCCCTTGAAATCTTTCATGCTCCCAAGGTATCGTTGGTCACCAAGAGTTTACCCCACAACTTGACCAGTCATCTAGGATTCGAAATTAAGCAACAAGATTCCAACCCCTGGGAGGATGCTAAGGCACTGTCAGCTGATTTGACTCAATTTGCATCAGCATTTGAGAAGCGTGGGTCCCGAGATAAGGTATTGGTAGCCCTGTTCCCCCACAAGAAAAAAGTTGGAGAAAACAGAGAACCAAAGTACATTACCCTACCTAGGGAGCAATTTGATGCCAAAGCCAAGGCATTCCATCTATGGGACGATGAAGATAAGCACGTCTACAGTTTCAATGATAGGAAGTTTGAATTAAGCGTCAATGGTGACAAGGAGGTGCAGGATGGACATGACTGGGATCATATGCAAGTCGCCTCGAACATACATTTATTCCATCACGCTTATTAAATAAAAACGGACCCTGGATCATTTGAATTGTGTAATTTTGGTATCCTCGGGAGGTTGACATTGAATTGTGAGACCATGAAAAAGCGTAAAGATTCAACTTAAATAAAAAATACTATTGGACATTTTGCCGTACTACATTCACTAAGCATCCTTAACCAAAGATATGTTTCCATCTGTAAACGAACCAAGTTATTTCCTTGACGCCGCATCAGACGACGAGGAAGATGACTATACAACCGGACCATTCGCACAAGAAGAGACCGGTACACATCTTGGAGAAACAAGCGACGGTCCAAGACCCCAACAAGCATTCGGCTGTTCCGTCATGAAAACAAAGGTCAGTGTTGTCATTAAGGTAGGTAAATCAGTATCAAGCGAAGCCACCATTGATGCCATGACATTAACCGGTGACGCAGACGCCAAGTTATTCATCAAAAGTATCAAGTTGAACAAGGCTTACATACCTAAAAAATATGATATGCCCTTATTGGTAACAGCCTCCGGATTTGAAAATGAATACATGTTCAAGGACGGTAATGTCAAGGGAACAGCAACCTTTACTCTTTACGGAGAAGGAAAACGTCAAAAAGCTGTAAATACTGACATCTATGACAGTCTCAGACAAGGATTCGCTACATTCGTGAACGCTGAAAAAACTGTAGACCAATTGTTCGGGTCTGACGGGGAAGTACTCATGGTGAAAGAAGAACCAAGAGTTTGGAGAGGTAGAAGAATTCACGGGCTCATGGTTGGTATGCAACACGTCTTGCCACAAGAACTTAGAGAAAAAATCAGACAAACGCGCGGAACCAGTGAGTTCTTGGATTTAAATCCTGACGAGATCAAAACTGCACGCAATGCATTGACAGAAGCAGAAAAAAGACATGCGTTGGTAGATAAAATCAAATTAACCATACATCCCCACAATAACGCCACACTCAAGGAATGTATCGCAAGCCTCATGCCCGAGGATCATCAAGATACCAATGGATCTATCGTACTTGACTTGACCGTTAAATGTATACCCCACCGTTTTGAGCAAAGTCAAGCACCTATGTCCTGTGAAAAAAGAGTATAAATAAACCATACTTCTGAATATGTAGAACTTGAATTGACCATATAGGGTGAAAAGTATGCCATAAAAACTCCCAGTGTTGTGAACCTGTCAACTCAATAATGAACAAACAACAACCACCACGCCAGCCTGCACAAAGAAGACTGGTCTTTGGAGATGATGCCACCATGGAGCTTGAGCCTGAGCAACCTATCAAGGAATGGTTGGATCAAATGAATAGGGCACTTATAAAGAAAAAGAGTGAACAGTGGGAGTTCAATTTTGTAACTGGCAAGCCTTTCACGACATCAAGTTAATTCAGCGTGTACATAATTAAATACCGAATTTTTAATGAAACGTGTCAGTACAGCTATCGTGTACGTTGACGAATTTGATGGCACCAAGCATGTCATGGAATTCAGGGGCATTGTCAACGGCAAGGTGAAGATTGAAAGAACTGACGCTGGTAAAAGATGGGCCATCACCCTTGATGATGGAATGGGCAACTTGCACAAAATATACACCAGGACCGAGAAGAGTACCGAGGAAGTGATGGAATCTGTGATCAAATACAACCTACACTTGTTTGAAGCTGGTGTTAGACCTTATGAACCCACATTGCTCGATATGTTCCGTAAGGCGGTTCAAAATATATCAAATGATATATTCAAGGGTTAATGAATTAAAACTACTTACCTTGTAAATTTACTCCAATTTTTCAAATGTACCTAACCTATAACTACCAACCACCTACTTACCTTTGAAGTTTACTTACGTCCCCTATGAAATTGTTAGCAAATCATACAATTAAACATACCTGACCCACAATATGCCAAACTACGTCTAATGTCTGTATTATCTTCCTTGTTGATTAATATCACCTTCTTTTGACTCTCATCCATGATGTATTTATCAGCGAACATGAACTGACATTGCTTGAGAACAGTGGTTACCTCCTCCAATAGACGTATGGAAGCTTCCAGGGTAATTGCGAATATACCCACGGTGAACGGACGTACAGTTCTCACTGAATAGAGCATAATTGCCGAGACGAAAATTGAGAGTAGAATTGTCTTCCCGAAGCGCCGCCCGGTAACCGAGAACAAGGTTTCAAAATGCTTGACAATGTTCAGTTCATCTAGCAACCTAACCTTGTGCTGTTCCCATGACAAGGTCCCCACAATAAGCGGCATCATGATAATTACACCTTCACGGGCAAGATGTTTTTGATACACACGAAGACGGTAGACTGGGTTGTTGCATATGAAGGACACAGCTTTCCTTAATCTGTCAGTAATATCTCCAATATCCCTATCCTCCGAACTCAACTTTGATATCACATCAATGTCATTAGGACAATATCTCACTTTGAACCTTTCAGTGGCTTTTTCAAATGATTCGCTCAAAAAGTAGCACATATCACCTTTTTATCAATTTTTTTACAATCAACCCCACCACTAGAAATATACTTATATAAAAGTACGACATTTCAAAGATTATGTAATCCACCAAGGATTTAATATATCCCAAATATGAAATTATCAATACCTTGCTTGGATCTACCATAATTAGCTGTCTATCAAGTTTATCCATATATGAGCGACAGATAGGATCAGAGATCAAAATTCCAGATCCCTTTTCCACGCTCAAGGAACGCCATCCTTCCATGAATAATACATCTTTAATGAGAGCCACAGACTCCATGAACAATTGACGTTGTATTGGTATGTTGTGCCACAAACATTCAGCATTGAAGCTTGAAACCAATTGGTTATACTTGGATATTTCAATTTCTTTCTCCACGATTATGTGATGTAACTTGGTCAAGGTCAATGATATCGCAATATCAAGCGCAATTGCAAAGATAACACCCGTGATAATTTTGTTACGAGCCTTGAACACCACCAACATACACAGAACCATCAGGAGAGGAAATAATGTTACCAGGTACTGTGTCGCTAGAATTTTATCATCTACCCAGTATCGCCAGCCACCAGGATCAATGGGTGCATACTTGAAACTAGTCGGTGCGTGCTCAATAGAATTCAATGTCTTCTTTATCAACAGAGCTAGGATGCCATGAATTGCTGCAAAGGTGAAGCTGATACTGTAGGAACATGCATAAACGCCTAAAATTCCAGTGGTGGACGCAATTCCGATGGATGTTGCATACAAGGCACTCTCCAGAGACTTTGAATACATGTCGCGGTATAATTCTGGGGACACGGTGGAATTAAGGGTCAGATAGCTTCGGTAGGATTCGACCATAATTTTCGAATATGTAGCAAGTTGACCAATCTGAACAAGCGGTAACTCGGTAAGCTTTGCATTGCACATTACCATCAATGTCAAAACAATGGGCACCTTGATCATTTTTCCAAAAATACAAACCAAGTAAAAATAATCTATTCAATGTGACCCTGCCTGGATTGAAAGATGTCAAAGAGATCACGTGGGGATGTTATACAAGACGACGAAGATATTACACATGTCAAGACGAGTTCCAGAAATAAATATCAATCTGAAAATACGACAGACTTTTTCAACACTTATGTAAGCGAGTATGCAGGCGAAACGAATAGTTATTCAATCTTGGTAGGCATTGAAGCCATTCGTGCCACCAAGAACATGAAAATTTTATTGCGAAATATGAGCACTCTATTTTTAGAAAATCCAAACATTGTGCCGAGCGCCATCAAGTATCTCCACACCCTATACGCTATCAACAATGATAAGAAAATGCTAGGGTTCATGGAATCCGTGTCTCAGTTGTTTACCTGTGCACGTGACAACATGCTATTTGAATTTGTCCAACATCACAAGCTCAGCAAGGAAATGGTTTACAGACTGGGTGAAGTGTACGAATTCGTCAAGGCCGGAAGGAAGGTACAAAAAGGGTCAACAACCTACAGAAAGACGCTGGAAGAAATAATTTTCAGCGTCACGGACGGGTTCAGAGAATCCAAGCTGTTTGAATTGAAATCTCTCATCTACATGAACATCATGCAAGAGAAAACCAGCACACTTGAAAGAATTCACAACCATGTATCCTACCTTGTCGACAGTATCAATCAATTCTTTGAAAAAACCAAGGACAGTGAGTATGAATTGATTATACCGGGCGCCAACGTGGCAATGATTCAAGTGCTGGGAAACTTGCTCAGAATTGACACTTACGCTATAATTTTCAAAGCCAACGAGACCATTGAAAGAGAATCAATGTCTGTTGATGATAACAGTGATGACGAGTCCATGAACGAACCAAATCCCATGGTTCGCGTTATTCGCACCTCAGTCAATCCAACAACGGACTTTGATGAATTATTAAAGAAGCAATTAGATCAAATGCAAGACGAAGAAGATTATTAAAAAAAATAATAAAACAATGGTATCAATTGTATTAGACGAACATCTAGACCATGAACTTATTGGAGCAGATCGTGTGGGCGAAATTCCGTTCATGATACCAAAACCAAACAACATTGAACTTACAGAAGAATTCAAAGCATTTTATGATGATTCATGTGTTGCGATTACCGGATATAAATCTGATATACTGTACTTGCATCAAGTCAAATTAATGCAACGTGCACTTGATGTTATACAGACAGGGACTGACGAGCATTACGCTAACAAGAGCTTCCCAAGACGCAGATTCAAGAAAACAACTACTCTGTTGATAATTGCTCACGCATTACAAAAACAAGGCAAGCGTGTGTGTTTGGTGGTTGTAACTAAAGAGGGAGCCAGGCGTTTGATTGAAGAATGCCCTAGCTTGAAAGATGTAATTAGACCTGTAATGGCCAATCCAAGAGGATGCATGTTTGATTATTTATTAATGGATGAAGTTTGTTTCATGGACGAACGTAAATACATGGATTACGTAGTTGCAAGCAAAAGTGTCATGGCTATCTCAACTTCAAAATGAGAAGGCGAATAAATCTCCAAAGTGTCGAAACTTAACAAATGTCTTGAAATTCTCTGGTTTAACCTCGTCCACCCTGTTCAAGTCCCTGTATATCTTGTAGCCGTAGCTTGATATCAATTCAAGTAGCTTGATCGGCTCGGCTCCCAATTTCTCCATATTATCATGGTGAAATTCGAATTGAAGCAGTCCGGTCCGTCCACCAGCCAACATTTTATCTGCAGACCCCAACGCACGCAACTCAAACCCTTCTATGTCCAACTTCACATAATCAATACTTGAATTCGCGATGAGGTACCCCGCCGCCTCGGCCTCGGAAATTACTTCATTGATAGTTTTCAGTGGGACCACCATCCCCGAATTTCCACCACCGGACGACCCTCCCGGATTGTTGACCTCCAGATTGATCCTCGTCTGACCGGAAACCTCGCCCACGGCGGCACGTACCAGTCTAATTTTGTCATGAACATTGTTCGTGATGGCGTTCAACGTAAGCAGGTCACCGAACAATGGTTCCACGGCCACCCCTCGCCAATTTCCTCGAGCCGCGAGATATATGCTACACAGACCTATGTTGGCTCCAAGATCCACAAACGTTCTGTTCTTGCGTTCACTGAAATATAACTCACCGGCTTGTTCGATCGAATTGAAAATTTCCCACCTCCCTCCGGACTTCAAGTCTGCACAAATTGTGGTATCTGATGAATAACACCCTATGTCCATCTCCGGATGTGTTTTTGTCCTCAATGGCCAAATTATACCACGTAATTTATGGGTCAGTGTGTCCGAGGCTAATCTTCTCAACAATGCCACGTTTGAATCATCCATGCGATTGATGTAGACTGATCGATTTTTCATGCTCCCGGACCTATCAAAGAAGAATATGGACATGAATCCCAATATAACAAAGAATGAAATTGCCGTAGTGTAGATGACATACCCGCGAGGTAATACCATTATTTATTAATGATGAAAATGCTCAAGTCCGTGAAACATGGTAATTGAAGCATTTGCCCACCAAGTTTGGAAGTCTTCCGTGCAATGTATTTATTTCGCAATCCATGGTGTATTTGAGCTTTTGGGTAGCAAACTGCTAGTATGCCTACCACAGCGTTAAATGTAGTTGATCGGTCACAAAACCCATCGATCAGATACTTTACAGCTAATTCAAGCTTTCGGTCAAAGGAGGTCCAGTTTTTGGAGTATGAGCATATATATTCTATCGCCATTTGAATAGTTTCTCTGTTTTCTCTTGATAACGTGACCAATTGATATAGCATGCTGAAACACATAGTAGAAGATGTAATTCCATCAACCCGATAATTGTGATCTAAGAGTGCACCCAACATGCCAGACCTTACGCCTTTCCTGGTCAATAATAAAACACACATCGGTACGAAATGTGACGTATAACTGTGAGAACACGCAGACATCCACAACAACCCGTGTTTTGATTTATAACAGGCATCGACGAACTCAACAAATGTGTCGCTATGTGATTTTTCAAGTAATATCACACTCACCTCGGTGCTCAATATTGGTATTGGTGGGCCTCTGTGCGCAGTCCATGAGCACGACGGCACAGATGGCGGTGGCAGTTTTAATAATACTGGCAGTGACGGTCTGGAGGTCTTGGGAATGAGTTTGTGGATGTTTGCAACCATTTGTTGGAGGTCAAAGAGTTGACCGTGGGTATTTATAGTTTTAGCGGGAAAGTACTTGTTTATTAATACTCATTACACACATGAACCGGTGGACCTCGAGTAAATATTGCACAGTAAGATTCCCTTTCAATTGTGTCTACCTCCGATCCGCGGAAGGCACGATACGTTGCGCTTGCGTAATCGTATATCATTGCATCCAAAGATGCCGGAATTCCCTTGGACTCCATATCAAGTTCTTGTCTTTCCTGCTCATCATCAAATTTAAGCCTGAACTTTCTCTGGCCTATTTGTACACCACGGCGATAAAGCAACACGTAGTACACTGCCAACATGTTATTTATTCTTTGAAATGTTATTAGTTGACCGTGTGTATGTCAATGTCCGCGAAATGGACCCTTGATACCGTGAATCCTCTTACTTTTGGTATACCGTACGCCTTGCGGAGTACATTTTCAGGGTGATACATATCAAGCTTGTCAAATACAGCATAGATCGTGTCCATAGATTGACAACACATTTTCATTAATTCACTCACGATTCTCACATTCTGGTTAATTTTGTATGGCATAACGTCACCCGATGGCATCCAAAACTTCTGGGTGCAAATATGAAGCACAGCATAATCAATGTCTTCCACACTGTTTTCTGAATGAGATACGAGATCGTGAACACATCCGAGTGTTATATTACGATTGTATCCCAATCCATCCATTGCAGCCAAAAGTGCACCATTTCCACTGGCACGCTTGCTCAACAACATACCACATATTTCCAATGTTCGATCTTTCCATGTTGTGAAAATTTCAGGGAATCCAAAATTGCGTATCGCGTAATGACGCAGCCACCGACCTCCGTACTCGGTTCTTCCACACATGGATATAACGCTTTTCCATGGAACTCGGAAGCTAGAGTCGAAATTAAAGCGCGTCATGAGGTCAAAATATCCGAATGTGAATGCGTTCAGAGAATCAGTATTCATTGCGCGTTCCAACCTCTCCATGCACGTCAATTCATCCAAGTTGTGTGTCTCGGTCATGTTTCAAAATAAAAAGGATATTTGACAGAAAATATTTTATTCAGTCGTCGTCGTCGCTGAAATTGTCGAATACACTGGTCAGATGGTTGGCTGTCTTGTTGGATGAAGATGGATTGGCACCGTATGAACGAAGCAGATGGCGTGTCTTGAAGAACATGATGGCCAATACAATTAAACATATTATCGTCAACAAGACATAAAGAATTCCGGTATACTGTGGACCCGACATGTGAGGTAATAAATCGATAACGTAATTATATATTTGTGCATGAATTACCAGGGTGGGGTTGGACGACACTGATAAAATTTCAATATCGCTCATCTTTGTTTTGAGAAAAATGCTAACGCTGGCAACTTATGAAGATGAATATTGCGACACGGATGATCAAATTAAACTTACCAACTTGAGAACGCTCAATGTCTCCCAGGTACCCCAAGAAATTAGAAATCAAAGCTTTGAAAGAGGAATATTCAGCTTGAAGGCATCCACCGTGGAATTATACAAGAATTCAAAGGATAAGAAGTCTGTCTATGCATGGAAACTGGTACCAATAAACTCTGGTAATCACAATAAACTCACAAAAAAATAAATTTAATAAATTGATGGTTTAAAAGGTCTTGATTTACCTCCATCCATTGCGATGTAAAAATTTGGACCATAATTAGGATGAGCAGGGAACCCCTGGGCTTCCCAGTCACCTTCCCAGTCACCTTGAACATTTCTTGTTAACAATTGCTGTATGAATGCTCTAGATACACCGTTTTCGTCACAGAAGTCAATTGTTGCAGACTTTCCATCATCGGTGATATTCATGATCTTGAACATAATCGGATTTTTACGAATATAAAGTGTACCTATCATACCAACATACTCCAAGGTCGTCTTCTTTGACATGTTTTGTATGTAATTTGTTTCCAAGTTGACCACACGTCATCATTCTATTAATATACAATAAAGTGGCGGCAAATTAAACGTTTATTTGAAGCTTTTGACTTTCTTGACCTTGGGCTTTTTCAATATCGTCTTTTCAATAGCATGTGGAGCGTCGAGTGAATTGCAAATACGATTGTTATTAACAATAAGAATGTATATATATCCATGTTTGTGTGTTTCTGGATTGTGTTGTGAGAATAAAAGTATTCAAACGTCAGTTATTTTACAATAAATGAAGCGTTTAATTTTACTAGCGTTGTTCTGCATTTCATATTGCACAGCCACAACATGTCGTGGATTATTGCTGGGTGGTGGAGGCGACCGTGGAGGTATGTCCCGAATTTTACTTACTAACATTGTAGCTTGGGAAGCTGGAGTATTGCGTGCTCTCCTCGACCGGGACTATCCTGTGAATTATGATGTTGTTGTTGGAATCAGTGGTGGAGCAATTAACGCAGCCGTATTCGCCAGTCATGATATTGGCGAGGAAGCCGAGGTATCTGCTGATATGACTTCAATGTGGATGTCGATCAAGCACAGTGATATGTTTGAAAAGTGGTCAAGCATTATCATGCCAGACTTGCGTACCGTCCCGGCCTTGTTTGATAGCAAGCCCCAACATGACTACCTTCGCAAAATTTTCGATGCCGACGTCCTGGCTGCTTCAAATCGCAGATCCTACGTAGCCGTCACGGGATTGGATTCCTACGAAGTTACTCTGGTACCTAACAATGATCCAACATTCTTGGACGCCGTGGTGGCTTCGTCGGCATTCCCGTTGGTATATCCACCCGTCAAGCTAAACGATACATGGTACATCGATGGCGCTGTAAGTTATATTCACACATTTATTAACAATTTAGTTTTCTTTCATAGGACCGGCCCATGCCATCGTCGATCTTTGCAAGCAAGCATTCATCAATGATACCGGAGTGGCACCGACCAACATAACCGTGGATCTTTGGTTACCAAATGGTGACTTTTCAGCCCAGTTAGACATGCCTCCCACCGTGGATAGACCAAGTTTCTTTGAAATGGCTTACAAGGTTGGTGTGAAATTAGGTGGATCCTTCTTTCAAAACGATTATCGCTGGGCTGGAAATTCAACACAGAATATCACAGTGAAAGAGTTTACACCCCCTGCAGCTTTGAGTGGTATTTATTTATCATTCACACATTCCAGAAGCTACATCAAGCAAGGGTACTTTGATACATTGAACATATTGGACGGAGATGAATAAACCCAGTCAACCTTGAAAATAAATCTGCAACTTTTATTAACAAAACCATGAGTATGTTTGTGTGGTACAATGGGGTTCAAAAGCCTAAGAAATATAAGACCAAGAGCAAGACCAAGAGCAAGACTCTTGTGTGGCATGCATCCAGCAGCAAAATACCACTGCGCAGCTTGGATGAATTGACCAAGGCACTGGACACCACATGTAGTACAATGCGTGTATGGACTAGCTACGAACGAGCATTACAGGAATGTCCAAGCTTTGGTATGATTTCAAAGTTCAAGAGCTCGGGGGCACCAGTGATAAATTATGGAGGCGCCGAATATGCAGTAAATACAGGATACAAAGCCATGATCAAGGAAGAGACAGGACATGAAATTAGTGGAAATGGGTATAATTCTTTATATTACAGGGACTTGGAAGGTAATCCACAGAAAATGAATACAATTATGAATGGATCAATGCTTTATAGGACGGAAGTAAACTTTGAGAATGTTGAACCTTATTAAAACTTTTCAAACCAACTCACATGACGCCACTTTTTATGATTAAAGTCACCCTGAGCTTGTTCATGGTCACATATTTTGGCATGACCGGAAAAATTATCTATGATCTGAAAGAAACGAATAAAATTATCAAAGAACCTTAACATATTTAATTACGTTTTTCAATGGCTTCGTATCCTTCGGTATTATCTTCTTCATCATCCTCTCCATCGAACAATCCTTGAACACTGACCTTGCCGCTGTAGCGGTAGCTAGAATATATCTTTTGTCCAATCATCATGAGTACAATTACTGCGGTAATTGCTGTGACCGCACCGGTGAAATTTACATCGTTGCCTTGAATGCTCAAGCTTGGCGATAATTGCATCAAATATAAAAGTAGGAGAACGATGTTAATAACGAACCAGTATAACATGGGACCACGCATTTGAACGGGAGGTCCGTGGGATATGTAATTCACAACTTCCAAGCCTACCATTACGAGGCCAGTTCCAACGATATGTATACCCAACGCGATCATGACAGTCCATGGGAATGAAGTATCAATGTAATGAAGGAAGCTCAGTAAGAATAACCAGACACCATTGATAGCCAGAATGAATGATATCATGGTAAGAATTACCACGGAGGATTTGGGATCTTTGGTAAAGTCAGGGACCTGGGCTACCCAACCTATGATCGTACCTAAAATTACGCCACAAATTGAAAATACGGGTTGCCAACGGTTAGTAATTTCTGGTGTGTTCAATTGGGCGCCAGTCTCCCACATGACCCAAGGTAATAAGAAACCTGCAATGATCAAGCACAGGGCAAACCTCTTCCTGAACCAAAATCCAAGAGAAATTCCAGCCACCAAGTATATAAAAAGTGTTGTGAGATAGTAAATCATCGTTTGAATAAAGATGGGAGGGACGTTTGAATACTTTAAACTAATAAACAAAATACGAATTTCAAACGGCGCGCTTTACTCTTATATAACTCAAGTCGTAGTCAATCTTCTCCACATTTTTCTCAATTCTGAACTTGGTACAAAATTCAAGCATACATTCCTTCAGGGGCATCTTTATTTTTCCACCTCCTTTTTCCAGTGCCCCCAACTTACATCTAATGTCTCGGTAGGCATCAATGTTACTTTGAATTCCATGATCACATTTTCTACAGCCCGGTGAGCCCTTGGGCATATCACAACAAGTGTGGAAGAATGTTTTATACCTGTGAGCGTAATGTCGGTGCGTCAGGAATCCAGGATGGTAAGAACATTGAAGCTGTCCGAGATTTTCTGTGGGATCATAGTTTTTATTGCATGCGTGACAGAATTCCATGCCCTTGGGTATTGGGATGGGTTGATTCTCTAGGTAACGTTTCATTTTCTAAAGAACATATCATGAGTTGTAGATGGAGCAATTTCAAATGGCGTTATGATTTGTCTGATTGAATCTTTGAACGACACAATTCCGTCCCGGTTGGGCTGGGTCTTTCTTCTATATCCTTCAAGGGTTATCGGTGCCAAGCTTAATACATATAACAGCCTATTTTGGTAGGCCTCACTCAGACGACTCTTGAAATCTGCACCGAACACATCAATTGTAGGTGCAGTGTCTTTCCTTGATACATATCTGAAATCCTTGTACACTTCCTTGGTACCTAGAGGCTCTACGACCATTAGATCATAGACCCAGGTGAACGCAATTACAAAGTTCAACAGGGATTTACTTTCCTCGAATATGCCGTTCACGCGATTCATCTCCTCCACAATAAACTTGGGCATAGCTTCAGATATGTTTTCTGTGGACGTCCGTGGAACCATTTGTCTTGACAGGGCACTGATATATGATTCAGCCAGGGTACGGTCCAGATACTTGTTCTTGGCACCAAATTGCTGTAACTCCCGTGTACCCTGAGAACTGAACATGATGGGTATGAAGATGGTGTCAAACAGCTGTACACATTTCTCAACGTCCGCGGTATTGAATTTTTTCAGCTTATCACTGAAGTAGACCATGGTATTCTTCAATTGCTCCTTGAGTATGCCCAGCAAGGATTCCAAGTTTTGTCTCAGACCTGATCCCGTGGCATGACTAGCCGTCAGGGGTACTTGATACCTAATTCTATTCAATCTCTCCGTGGATGAGTACTTATCCAAGAAATTCAAAGACCATGTGTTCAGGAAGTTGAAGACATGGAAATATGGAGATCCAACGCCCTTGCGTACTTTCATGATCTCGGCCAATGTATATGATGCTATATTTAACTTTTCAATGGTGGTGGTGACATCAACCATTTCAGCATTGTTGAAATATCGCTCATATTTGTGGTATATATTCATGGGTCTTTCCAACCCCACTGGTCTCAATATTGTAGTGGGTACTTGCAACAGAGATGGAGATTCTCGAGGTTCTTCACCCCATATAGCAGTATTGATAGAAGAATTACCCAACACGGCAGTTAAGTATGTCTTATTCACCAATGGTGTACTGATGAATATGTCCCTATTGAACTCAAATTCAATGGAATTCGATAGTATATAGCTATCCAACTTTGTTTCATTGATGAGTATATCTGGGGTGATCTTGGACTTGTTGATGATGTATTTCAGCTCATCGATCATGAAAATTGGGTTACGAATTTCATAGAACGCCATAAAATGAATTTTCACCCTCGCCACTTTCAAGAGTCTGGTCTGTTGCAGGACATGGCTTCCATCACCAATCTTGGAGAGTCTCAGAATTTTAGCTTCCCCCATCCGCTTGATAACCTTGAAGAAAAAGTTATGCTTCAGACTTGCCGTTGAATTTCTCGCCTCCCGCAATTCCTGTCCACCCAAATTTTCTTTATAGTACAGACCACTGTCGGCGAATGCTTTGAGAGTTAAATAGAATTCTTCATTCAGGATGGTGACGAAGGTATTGAAATCTTTGGTCTCGACGTTCTCGCTGAATATACACAATGAAATTACAGGATCCGTCAAAACCTCGCCATCGAAGAAGTTACTCTGGTAAATGTATGAGAAGCTTTCAACGTCGAATTTCTGGATCACTTGGCTTCTTGTAATCTCGGCTGCGAATATGGGTATTAATTGCAGATTATCAACATAGGAATTGAATAATACAGCGTTGGTGAGACGCTTCACCAGATGATCATCATCTTCTTTGATATCACCATCCCGCCAGACCTCGGTGTTTACATACTTCTTCAACGTGATCAGTTCAAATTTATTCTGCGTGGCCTTGAGGGCCCTTGTACGCCTTTGAAATTTGTACACAATTGGGAATATACGGTTGGCGAACAGGAAATCATCACATAATTGAGAGTGTGGCGTTTCATCAAATATGTACATGTCACTGCGAGCTCTTTGTTCAGGCGCGAATTTTCTACCTATAACCGCACGGGCTCCGAACTCTTGAAACGTTGAGACCAAGTGATTATCGGTATCAATTTTCTCAACATGCTCCGAGTAGTAAACTAATTCATCGGTGGACTGGCCAGCATTCTTCCTGGTCATTCTAATTAAATCAATGATTTTTTCCTTGTTGTCATCGAATTCCTGGTCATCAAAGCGTGTAGGAATTATTCTTACACGCGCAAATATACTGTCTTCAAAGTTTGTTATCCAGAATAGGGGAGTTGATCCTATAACGAACAGACTGTATATGACATTGTTCACCTTGGCTGGTCTTCCCAAGACGGTGCTGGGCTGTGGTATATTTTCTTCACTGGCAAGATGCTTGCACGCTTGAACCAGCCAATTGATGCATGTGTGTCTTTTTACGGGACGGAGCACGTCGGCATCGTCAAGTAGCTGTAATTCTGTATCAAATGTTGCATCTCCATTGAGAATTGTTCTTCGTAGCCCCTCCGAGAAGTCATAATATTTTACGATGTCCGGCATCGTGGACGCACGATCAAACTCGAGGGTGTTCATGAGATTCTTGAAATACTCCTTCATGGCGAAGAATTGCTCAAGTTGTTCGTTGTCTCGGAATATGCTCAGCATTAATTCCTGAAACTCGTCGGAGGGGGTAGCATGACCTTGGGTTAGTGGCGTCATGGTAGGGTTGTACATTTCATTGATGTCTGCCACGGTGTCCATGGGTCGACCCTGGACGGATTGAAGGTTCTCGAACAGGAATGGTGTTGAAATTGCACAGCTTGTGAGATACCACTTGCACACCTCACCCAACAGCAGGAGCTTGGTTCCACTGCCGTAATCCTGCCCGGCTATCCTACATAAATAATTCATTGAGTTGGACAGCGCCTCTTCAATGTAATCTGTGAATATCTTGTTAATTGCAGTCCCGTGGGTGGTCTTCTGGAGGATGTCAAAAATTCGACCATATCTATAGATCATCTTACCACTGATGATGATTGAGTTCTTGGTCTTCTCATGCTCACCGTCCTTGGTATAAATTGCGCCCACCCCGACCAGTCTCTCGTAATTTGTGAGCTCGGCGGAAATTTGATATTTCAAGACCCTGCCCATCTTTTCCACCACGCGAGCGATCAGGCACTCAGCTCGTAGACATATCAAATTTGTTGCAATTGGCGAGGCCACCCCGGGATCTATCAAATCATTGACCCACTCGGCTCGGCGAGGTAATGCCGACAGTAATTCGTCAATGGTATCGTTGATCCTGAAAAAAACATCGACGGGCGCGTTCCCCCCAATTTCCAAGATTTTTTTGTTCCACGCGAACGCGTCGGTGTCGTTGCTGAAATTGTCGACGAAGAACTTACTGCAGAATTTCGTAACAAAGTACAGTCCACGCTTACCTACATATGCTGGGGGCACGGACTCGGGTGCGACCAATTGATTCAACGCTGGAGTGTATCTACTATCAAAAATTGTAGAAATTAGAACCACCAAGTCCCGAGGCTTAGAAATTACTGGTGGGTTGTTATCGCCGGGCAGGCAGGTGTATACGCGGTTATCTTGAAGGAACTTGGTAACATATTGCTCCAATTTAACCAACAACCTAGATTTTTGATCAAGGTTCAAGGCGGTGGTCTTCTTCTTGGATACACCATATCTATTGAACAGGAGGGTCCTTGCAATGTTGACACCAATCTTGTTGGGATCGGGGATTTTGAATGTCGCCTCAATTAGCTTCTTGTCAGCTTTATCGAACAAGTCTTGGTTTGAGTAGCCAGACATTTATTATACGGTTCCAGGGTGCTTACAATACTTTTATTAATTCTACAGAAATGGCGATGGATACAATAGCTCCAGCCAGATTATGATGTTCAAGTTCAAACTTGAATTGTTCTGATGTTCTTAATTGGAGTTTCATCTCGGAGGGCTCTACATATTGAATCTGACTGAAGATGTTCTCTTTCAAGTACATAATAAAACTGCGATACGTTTCCCTTTTTAGTCTATATATCTTTTTATCAATGCTGTCCGTCGTTGTTATCAGGCAGTCCAAGGAATTTGCCTGCTTGTCCGCCCAGTCCCTGAATTCTGAAAAGTATTTGCCGAGTAGATATGCCTGGGGTGAGTTGTAGGGTACATCAATGGAATCCTTTGAAATTTCAGCGATGGACCTGGTGATTGGAATTTCAACGAATATATCATTGGACATGACAGGAATTGTCTCCAGCCCGGCAACGTCTGAAATTGTGAACCCCGAGGAAGAGTTTTCAATGACCACCACGTTGGTTCGATCAACTTGACCCGGTTTCAACGTCAACCATTCCGTACGTAATTCTTTATCCTTGAACGGGATAGACATGGGCCACAGGCAGGTCAATTGCAGCGGTAGGGGCGTTGGGTTGTTAATGTGCGTAACAACCAACTTGGATATTGAACATTGCACACCGGGCCTGTCCAGTCCATATTCCATCACGATGCCACCCTCGGTCAGTGGACGTATTGTATCAAAATGCACCACGTTGTTTTCAATTCGTGCTAAAAAAGGCACAATGATGGTCTTGGTCAAGAACTCGTTATTCTTGGAGTGACCGTCTGGAATTTGAAGATCGTGGACAATGTACTCCCTGTCCTCGTTGACGGCGAATAACATTAAATTCATTAATCCATTAAGTACGTTACCCATGTTTTTGCTATTATTTTCAGTGCCACGGACGCAGGTCAGTGTATTTTGTTATTTCAAACGTTATTTATTGATTTAAATTAGTGCGCAGCTTGGCTTTTTGAGCATATAAAGACTGTAACATTTTTTTCAACACCAACAAACAAACAAAACAAACATAAATGTCCAGCACAGAATATACCGTAGAACAAGATATTGAAGCATCACCCGTCGCAAAACCAGCGAGAAAACAAAGAGGTCGTAAACTCA
>Ga0302185_10000719_pt1 | contig 24840 bp, 23 predicted proteins | sample II_Bog_E1_1_FD_200231 | JGI IMG/M metagenome (GOLD analysis project Ga0302185, IMG submission 200231) | Peat permafrost microbial communities from Stordalen Mire near Abisko, Sweden - II_Bog_E1_2 | ecosystem: Environmental > Terrestrial > Soil > Wetlands > Peat | place: Sweden: Abisko... | reverse complement strand
TAGCTACAGTCCTCTGCCCTTGGGCGAGCTCAGCTGAAGATCCAAGTTTAAGAAATTGGCCTTGAGCAAGGCAGAAGTGAGCTGCCCGTTGTTATAAATCTTCATCATGATAGAGAGATAGAAATGTTCATTATCCTATTGTTTTTCTTCATTATTAATTAGAGGTTAAAATCCTTCCAAACTCGTTAATTATGCTTATTTTAAAGATGAACTTTATCTTCTTTTATTGAAATGCATATGTGTATCCAGGTGAAATATTTTATTCATTAATGTAAGGTTTATTTTGGATAAAAAATTAACTGCTGTGTATATTCGAGTTAGGGCGCTTGAAAGAGTGAGACTATAATACTGTCCGAGCTGTCTGATGTCGGAGTACCCTTCAAACACGAGAGGGTTTTATAGAGACGTCAAGCCTAAAGCATAGATCTGGGTTTTAGAGGAGACCACTTCCACTTCGGTTATCTTCACCTTAAAAGTCTCAGAACTAAAGCCCGAAAAGGGGAAGGGAATCGTGAGTCGAGCGATCGGCTTGCCGACAAGCTTGAGGCAGTGAGCTGAATGAGAATGAGGCAGCAGCTCAGGAAAGAGTTCGGATGAGTACATTCCGTAGAGGAATCTGTCAACTTCTCGGCCCATTATGCTCTCAATGACTTGGTAGCCTCCCGGGTGCAGCTGCTACAGCTCGCTGGCATCATAGACGTAGTTGCCGAACATTACATACTTAGGACACTATTTCTATATTTCGCTGATTCGGCCTATCTCACGACACTCCGCTTGGGCAGTCTGCGAGTCAACGATTCTTTTTTAAAGTTTGGGGTAGAAACACTTAAAATAGATCAATGCGCCGATCCAGCAAATCTCCCAAATTATTAAAAATACAAAAACCCAGTTTACTGCCCAGCTCCAGAGTATATTAATCTTAAAAACAACTCCTATAGAATAACCGCAGTATTTATGGAGATTTTTGATGGATTGAAGCTTGAATATGTCAATCAGCTTATTAAGCTGACAAAATCTGGCTAAGATACCTCCGGTTACTTGAAGTGCAACCAATCCTAATAAGGCACATCCAATGACTCCATGCACGTATAAAAGCACAGACGTTTAAGCGATGATAATATTGAAGCCGAAAGGGATAAGTAAATATAAGATAAAGAAGTAAGTCATAAGCATGATCATGCAACTAAGGATAGCATGTATGATTATGGATGCTTTTCGGTGTCTTAAGATAGCACAGAGTATAGAAATGTTGAACAGAATCGACCAAGTGACTGTTTGCCCAAACTGATGAACATTCATCTGAAAATTATCTGGGGGTTGCGACATGACTGAGTTAAATTTTTGTTTACAATAAATTAAAAATCTCCAACAATAACTATGAAATATCTGTAAAACACAAATCTATAGTTATTCAGCTATTCTTGATTGATAATTGCAAAATAATTAAAATAGGAAATATTTTAAATTAATTAAGAATCAAATAACCAAAACTGCCTTGTGCTTTTATAATACCTTTAATTTTGATTCAATTATAGCCTTAAACTGATAAGTTTCTCTGTTAAGGTTATACTAGTAGATGTTGATCAGTATCAGCCTATATCCAATCAGTAATAAATGCATATTCCTGTATTCTGTGTCGTGACTAAACTGCATGCTTTATGCTGAAAAATGATATATTCCATCCAATTCGACGATGATATTGCCTGGAAGGAGAAAGTCCACATATCTTCCAGAAATATACACTTACTTTTCAATATTGTACCCCAATTATTTCAAAGCCATTTCTCCTCTCATTGCCATTTCAGTATCCAGGAAAGGTACTTGAGTTTGCTGCATAGGACCTATTTAGGTTTATTTGTATCTCTTTGGATAGCAGTCCTTCACTGTGTTTCGAATAAAAGGAGTGTAATTGCAATTAGCTGGATTTTTGTCATAAATAGTCCAAAAGAATTACGGCAATTCAGGAGGATCTTTAATTTATGAGGCTAGCAGATAATTAAAGCAATCTTCATGGCAATAGACCCGAGTTTTTCCATACCAATTAAAGTAGTGATAAATAATGGAAGAGAGGAAGTGGTGACCGAAGGAATTGAAAGTTAACAAATCCAAATTATCTTTATAATAGCGCGTATATATTTTATTTAAGAATATGGTCTTAAACTATTTTCCCTATTGATCTTGGAAACCTGTTGGAAACATTCTATAAATTTGGTTTAACAGATTGATAAATTTTTATTTATTATTTTAAGAGCGGTACTGTTCAGGTAGAAATCTTTCAGTCAGAATGTTTAAAAGAGATTATACGCATGCAGCTGACGGTGATCCAGTAATAGAGTATAATTTTGACAGCCTCAGAAAAAAGAAATCAGTCATAAAGTAATTCATCTTTAAAAACTCTGATACATCCTTACTTAATAATTCTAAGAATAAATTATGCAACTTTACTTGAATTTTTTGAATAAAAACTCGGAAAACATTCATTAATCGGGCCTGCTAATTTTGTCGGAAGATAATCTCCATTATTCTAATGTAGAACTTGAAATGAATATTTTCGAAACTATTATTTAATGTATTCACGATAAAATAAAGTAGTGAAATATTTCTTGCTTTTTAGAGACTGGAACTTCTCGCTTACTCAGCAGCTTGGAGAAAAAACCCGATGCATTCACGGTTCAAAGTGAGGGTTTAAATTTATAAGGTTCTGCTCAAAATTTCAATGATTAATTTTCGATATTTACTGAAATTAGAATCTTTACTAAAGGAAATTGCTGTTAATAAATAAACCAAACCATCGATTGACTGGTGCCCACTCTTTCTATGAATATCCAAATACTAATCTAATTTTTTTGTTAAATCCTTTGTGTTTCTGCTCTCACTATTTTTATAGATAAGTTAAGAGATAATGTCCATACTCTCACTCTATATTCTATCCTTTACTTTATTAAAGATCTATTTGATATTGTCAGTAATTTAGGTATCCCTGTATTTTGGTCTTTAGGCAAACTTCTACTTAGGAATCACATTATTATTGAAATACTTTTTTCGGGGTTCAAACTTATCCGCCATCTGATATCTCATATTGACTGCTCCAAATGAGAGAGAAGTAAGAGTCTTTAACTTGTGATACATTGCTGTTTTATTATGATTTGCCTTAATTATAAATTAGTAATAATGACTGGCATTTAAGCGGGCTATCATTTTTTTAAGAGAACACATATTTGCCTTAATAACGAAAGGAATCTCTGTCTTTGTTATTTGTTTTTTAATATAGATAAATTGATCCTTGATACTTTAAGAAACTTATTGTTATAATAAATAGGCGGACTTAACAAAATGAATGGATCGAATTCCTAAGGACCACTATAGAATAAATCCCCATTGACCAATTACATGTGCGAATATGAGAACAGAGAAGAAGAATAGCATTTCGAAATCAAAAAAGACATCTACATCGAAAACGATATCACCCTCAAAAAATAATCAAACCCCAATCCCAATTAAGTAGAGCGCCTTGTCAGAAAAGTATTATAGAATTAGTAACTGCCTAGTAATTTAGCATCTTTATGATGAGGAGCATCAAAAACATGCTCGAGTTTATGAGGAGCTACAAATTTGTCATGTTTAGTAGTAGTGTGGATAAAAACAGACTAATGAGCAAAAAGATAGAAGAGGGGCTTACGCCGGAAGAGGAGAGTATTCTAGTTTAGTTAAACCATCCCCCCTTAATAGTAAACAAAATAGTATTGATGAAATCCAAAGAGGAAAAGCAGGCCATTTATCATGCCATAAACAAGCTAAAACTCATGGTCATGAAAGCTCGATACAAATAATCAACTACTCTCGAGTATCTAATCGACAGTTATATCGCCAAACTAAAGATTTCGCTAAATTGCTATGTCAAATACCGATAGTAGAAGGGTGAGAACAGTATGATGATTGAACTTCATGCGTCCAGTCATTAGTTCGTGCTGATGGCTCTGAGAACAATAAAAAACCGATTTGACGTGGTCGATTTTAAAAATATCAGATATTATAAATTGGGCCCCAACGAATACATCACCTCCATTTATAAGAATATGCTGAATTAAAACCCTATCTCTTTACTGAATCCCTACTCTACGTCGATCGCCAATATATTAACTTCAATTAAAATTTATTATTCTGTCCCATTGTATCAGTCACCGATAGCAGCATTAGAATTTCAAATGAATACATAAAACTGCTCAATATGCACGTGAGTGAGTGGACAAGACATCAATTATATGTTGAGATCTATCACATTGAAACCTCTTTGAAGTAACCCATTTTTTACTCTAAAATTATTCATAAAAGATAAAGCATAAATACACATCCAGACAGGTATTTTCCCGAGCGTCTCAAGAAATAACTGGCTAATCTAGAGCAAATGATCAACTATTTGAGTCTCATTCGAAGATGTGTCTTCGCAAAAATGATTATTCACTGGCTAGTGAAGATTTTCAATGGAACTAATGACAGATTGGAAGTAATCTTTTCCATATAAAGATCACCTTCCATAATAAATTCAAAGTAATCATAAGGACGGCTTCTGAGCCGGTTTTCTACGAGGAAAAATCATATGACGAGGACAGCAAAAAACCTGAGTATCGATCTGAAATAATGACGGTAACTGTGCAATAAGTTAGAATATTCTGCTCTTTGCCAAGGATAAAAAACACTTATCACAAAGTAAGTAATCTCTCCGAGAACAAATATACTCACTTATTGAGGCAAGTATTTTTAAGATCATCGCTGAAAAAGCTGTAATGATATCAACAATTAGGGTACTCGAGTCTCATGGCCTTTGGAGTGCGGATCTCTGGGAAAACATTATTATGAACACTTAAAGGACAAGCCTCTGCAGAGAGGAGTTGTTGAAAAGTATTTCAATAATTTTTGAGTGATTAGAGAAATATGGTACATATCAAAAGAATATTTTTATTTAAAATAATCTGCTGAACATATCAAATTAATTTCTTGAATTAGGTAATCTTTTCATTTTCAAAATAAAGATGGTTGAAATCACAACCAATATACCTTCAAGTACTATTTTGTATGGGTAAAGTAGGGTATATAGAAAGAAATAGCTAAACTAATTATATCCTATAATTGTAGCTTCAATTCATATTTTTAATTAAATGTAGATCGTCAAACAATTAGGACTGCTGATCGAGCAGGCCACCAATGATATTCACCCTGAATCTCCAATTAACCTCTACGAAAAGGTGCTTGATCTCATAAATTCACGTGTGGATATGTAAGCATTCTTCCATTCAGGCCCAAACATACCATCAACGCTATTTCCAAACGACTCGGAATCAAAAGTAAAAAAGTTATCTACTATTGTTTCGATTTGCTGGAGTATATTTCCTATCGCTGTGAACTGTCTCTTTACTCGCAAATATCGACTAAATAGTTCTTGCTTAAATTATCAGGTCTGCTTATGACTCAGGACATCGATGAAAATGTGAAGACTAAAATACTGCAGACCGTCAAGTGCTGGGAGGAGTTGTTCAGGCCTCATGAAGATTTATTGCCGATGTACTTTCAATTCTATGCTGGATTACTTCGAAAAGAATTTCCCATTCAAAATGACTATACATCTCCACACAAGCCTAAAAATTTTAAATTTTACAAGCCATCTTAGCCGAAGAAAGTTTAATCTGGAAGTTCATAGATTCCAACAAAATAAAAATCAAAGAATAAAAAGCCCAAGGTCTAAGCTACAAAAACTGAGCAAAAGACATTTGAATAGATCCGCTAGAAGATCATCATAACAAATGTACCTATGTTGATATCTAGTAAATTATAGATAATGTAAATCCTGCAGATGGTGTGAAAGGAAATGATCTGCTGCTGGAAATGATGGAAGAAATCAAGAATAGCGAAAAGAAAATCAATTAGTATCCACCTGCTTATTTAGAACCATCAACTAAAATCCTAATTAGACCATTATGGAACTGGCCTTGGCTGCCAATGACGATATCTATATTGTAAATTACAGCTCATTTAGACTTATCGAAGGTTTAAGGATTTGCAGAAGAATAGAAAACCAGAACCCTTTGTCTTCGCAGAGATGACTAGTGATTTAATGAAAGAAAAAGAGAAGCCCATCTCTAGTAAAAAAATTGAAAAGGAAAATCCTTTGCCTAAGAGAAATAGCTTTTAATAAAAACCAGCAAGTCTTCCAAAGCCTTAGCCCAAGGTTTAATCTAAGAAGGAAATTGATCTGTTTGATGTTGCCTGCGAACCCAAAAAATCAGAGACATCATCAGCCAGTACTAACTTGATGGATCTTACTGATCTATCAATAGGAAATCAGTCAGTTCCACCTCCACCAGCGAAAAGTGTCGATATTTTTGATCTACTGGGAAATAGTTCAAATTAGCAACAACCTCCCTCTTCAAATACTGGACCTTACAGCTCAAATTCATATCAAATGAATAGCAATAATTTTGGCGGATCTTCACTAAATAATATGCCTTACCAAAGCAACAACTTTGGATCTGTCTCCAGCTCAAATCCCTACCAAAGCAACAACATGGCCAATATCACTCTAAATAACAACTTTCAGACTGAAAATGTATCTTATTGATTCTAATATAGGATATTGCCAAATATGATGATCGTTCCCTCCATCAAAAATTAACCGATCTAGATCCTCGAGATTTTTTCAAGAAATGATCTCCCGCCACAATATGAATACAACTTTTAGTTAATTTTATAATTTGTCAAAGAATTAATGATTCATCATATTGAACGTAACATAGTAGGATGAACCCTCTTCACTTCGTTTTGTAATTCTTCCTGAGTTGTATTCTCTTCAATCAAGTTGAGCTCATCGAATAAATAGATTGATGTAAAACTCATTGTGGTCGACTGAGTTCTGTAATTGTAAATGCTCGCCTTCATGAAATCTTCATCATTGCCAAAAGTGTTTTTGCTATTTCTTGCATCTTCAACAAATTTATTGGATAAAATTTGAACTATTTCAGCTCCGCTATCCGATCTGTCTGCAGCCACTTTCCACTCGAACAGATTCTTTTCAGGGTGGAACTGAACCGCATAGAAGGGATATTCTTTCCCCTCCACTACAGATAAAAAGACCTCCTTTGCAGAAGTGGTGGTTGTCGCGGCTATTCTCCAAAATTATTTCACTTGCGTTTTGCTATCATAGTAGTTTTTAGTGACGGCATATTGATGATTGAAGTAAATAATTCCTGGAGCTGTTTGAAGTTTACTTTTTAGATCATTGGAGATTTCACTTAATAAAGTACTTCCTGCTTCAATTTTTAACGTGTTTTTGACAGCTACTTCTCCTTGGACTGGCTGAATTGCTTTACTGTCGTAACCGGAAGTCAAATAGGCCATCAATTGCATTCCCAAACAGGTTCCCCAGACAGGAAAAGAGTTTCCTTTTTTATTTTCATTCATGGCATACTTGAGAATATAATCTGCATTTTTAGTCCACTTGTTGTTGATATTTATTTCAGAAGCCCCTCCTAAATAAACAGTTTATTACCTGGAAACAGTACTCCGTTAATCTTGGGGAGTATATTATCGAAATAGGACTGACTGCTGTAAGCGAAGAGAGGAATAACTTGAGCTCCTGACATTTGAAGAAATTTGACATAGGAAGCAGCAATATATGAGTGGCTTCCTGCATCTTCATTTAATGACCAGTCAGCAGAGATTTCACTTTTTGGCTCGTCGCCGGAGTCGGATTGGGTGTAAATACCAATAACGGGGGCTTGACGAGGCAAGGTGAGGATGAGCACGGCAAGCGTGAATATAAGAAAGATAATTTTCATAGGATTAATTATAAACGAAATTAATTGTTTAAAACTAACTCGTGACTGTTGATTTATTGAGAAACAAATCCTATAAATAAAAAATTAAGAGTTCTCTTTTTTAAAATTTGCATGTATGGATAAAGATATTTTATGCTTATTTTGGCGTGATAATGGCTTCTAATTAATTTAATATATAGGCGACTGATGATGGAGCAAGAGGAAAAGGGCAGTAATTATCCACCCCCTAAAACTGTTAAAATGTTCTTCTCAGCCATTGAGAAAGCCTTCCAAAAGAGGGATGGGGATAAAATATACAGAGAACTCAAAGAGCTCTATCTTACCAATCAGTACTTGAGTATTCCCTCCAAAAACTGGGAAGTAAAAATATCTCAGGAAAGCTATAGTGATAATCAAAGAGAAAGTTTAACCTATGCCAATTTAATGGAATCAGTCAAAAGCTTTGCGCTTGATCGTGCCAGAGGAAATTGGTCCTAATGTTTCGACAAGCATATGACTCTGCTAGTTCTCCTCTTAAAAACATTAGAAGACATGAAAGAATATAGATAGTGGCTATCGCATGGTCTTCGAGCTATAGTAAGAGCAACCAAGAGTATCTTCCTATCTGCAGAAAAGGGAGTCAACAACAGCACAGCTGCTGCCAAACTAAAAAACACATTGCTAAATACTTTGCAGCGGTTTAAATCAGCTCGAGCACTACTGGAATAAATCAAAAAATAATATTTGCCGTTGGTGGATATTATGCAGGTATCTATCTTATTGTCTTTTCACAACTATGAACAGATTCAGCGAATTCTTTACTCACCAAAGATCTATGGATAAATAGGGCCCATGTATTAAAATAATTTCCTTTTTCAGAAAGGAAAATACTCTCTGGTCAATGAAAATTTGAAGGAAGCTGAGGAATGTTTGAGCAAAATTAGCCTACGAACGAAAGGGCAGAAAAAGCTGGTGTTACGCTATCTAATTCCTTGTAAAATGTTGCTAGGTCGTATGTTCATGCCCAAGACATAGGCCTAAAGATAGGATTACGGATAGTACATCTCCGTCATAAAAACCATCCTTGAGGCAGATTTCAAACTATACGATGAATTAAGTATTAAATATCAAAAAGTTTGGCTTAAGCGAGGCATATACCTCCTCATGGATAGAGTCCGGATTCTGCTCTGGAGAAATCTTATAAAGAAGCTGTTTCTAATTTGCGGAACAAAAATTGAGCTGTAGATGGTCTAGAGGGCAGTGAAGTTAAGAGGAGGAAATGAGAATATAGACGAATGTGTATGTATTGTGGGTAATCTTATTTACTAAGGGTATATTAAAGGCTACATCTTCCAGAATCAAGTAAAGCGTACCCTCGTCTTGAAAGGTAACGGTGGAGCCTTTCCATGTTTGAGTACAATCTCTCACTGAGTTGTTTGATTTCTGAAATCTATATTTGATAATAATCTGTCTTTCATAAAATGGATTATGTTAAATTGGCATTTTTATGATTAATTAATAATGTTTGTGGTGATATTAATTGATGATTGAGAGATTATAAAAATTATCGCAAGAACTCTTCAAGAACGCACTCAAGACCTATACAATCAAGGATTTATTGGTTCATAAGAGGGCGCATGCCAATAATCTCACGGAAATGCTATCGTTATATCCCAATAAAGGAGTAGGCTTCCATGTGCGCAGAAGAACATGGGTCGAGGGAGTTCATATTTAAATTAAAAGAGCCACTTTCAAGGTACCTTTTTATCTATTTAGTCGCATCGTCACGGTGATTTTTATGGTATTAAATCAGCCAAACTTCCTGACAATACCGTTAAGAAGTTGGACTAATATCCAAAAAAATGTCAAGGTTTTAGCAAGAGAGGAGTATGGACTTACGATTTTGGCGAAGTCTAAAAATTTAAAATTGATAATGGAGTCTAATATACTCGAGCAGATCTTGAGGCCTTTATGAAGATTCGCAGTATTGGCATTACCAAATTTGTAGCAGAGAAGTAAAGTGAATCGGTTGAAGAGGAAATTACCCCTTCCGAAAAGATAGAGGAGGAATGATAATGATTTATGATCAATCAAGCAGTTAAAATCATCTTCTTTTGGGTTTGGGCTTGAAACCTTTCTTTCGAGGCTTTTGAATGGGCTTTTTACTTTTCTTGAAACCTTGATTACGCGAGTTCTTCCCCTTTTGGCGTGGATAGTCATCTTAATCGTTTCCTATTTCATTAAAGGCTTCTTAAAATTACTTTTCCTCCGATTATTATTAGTTCATCTGTGAATCTTCTCCGATATCCTAATCGAAATCCTCACCTCCTTCCTATGACTCAAATTATTCGTTCTCATCAATAGGTTATCCGTCTGATCCAAACTCATCTTCTTAGAAATTATCCTCATCTCCATCTCCATCTCCATCTTCTCCTCCTTCTTCTTCCCCTTCTTCCCCTTCTTGTAAATTTTCACCCTCATCTTCTCCCATCTCGCTCATACTAAGGTCAATTTCTTCTTCGTTGGGATTGAGTCTGTCCATTTCTTTTTAGATAACCCTAAATGGTGATATAATTACTGGTCTGCAAATTCCTCTATGTCAGTGGGCTGACGATTTTTGAAATTAGTATGGATTTTTGTTCTCTGTTGCAAATATTTCTTAATAAACTCCTCATCTTCCCTAAAATCTTCGAGAGGTTTGTCCACTAAAGTTTAATATTTAGCCTTTCTCATCTTGCTAAGATGTTTTCCCATCTTCAATTTCCACCCCTCAGATTTCCTCTCCTTTTTCAGCACTAATTTCTATAAAAAATTAGCAGTGCTCATTTACAACATAGGATTTGCACCTAAATCAAATCAAATTTACCATCGTAGGGAATTACCTATCCTTTGATGAGATGAGTAGCAAACTTTCTTACTGTTGGATGATAGTGATTAGCGAAAGTAGTCAACTCCCAAAGGAGTGTCGTCTCTGCTCCTGCATAAATGGGCTCTCGTTTGGTTATATCGTATTTTTTAATTTAATCTGTGTCATCAGCTAAACAGTTTTCTTTCTGGTGGATTGTGATCCTTAAGGCTTACTTTTCCTAAAGAATCTTGCCAATCATGATGAGGGTCGTGGCAATGAAATTGGCTTGTGCTGAAAGACAGAGCTGCAGCATTCGTTTCATAAATGCTAACGCCCTGCTAATATTTTAATCTTGTTTGATTGAGATCAGTACCAAATCAAAAAAGAGCTCAGCCAATGAGCAATGGAGTATCTCATCATGATTGATAAAATCATAGAGCGATCGGAAGTAGCGATCTGTGAGGCTTCCATGTATGTGTGAATGATACTGGAAAAGAAACAGGTAAAGTTGTATCTTGGCTTTGGTGTTAGTCGTCTTATGCACAATCCGATAAACCGACTATATCTTGCTTTAGATCAGTTCTTTTGTTGATTTGTTGCCACCTTTTATGAAATTAAAAATTTTATTCAGCCCCTTGATTGAGTTTAGAAATAGTCTCGAAGATATCGAGCCCTAACTACTATTTTCTCCCATAAGTTTTTAGAAAAAGTGATAGAACAACTCAAACAATTTGGATAGGCCTTTCTCATTCAAAAACTTCATATTGAGGTTGTTCAAATAATTAATCACGTAGAATTGAGATTTTTGTGAGATGTTCGCACGGAATAGGAAGGTTTGAGATTATTCCAGCAGAATCGATGACGATTACAAATCTTGATAGAACTCAGTTTTTAAACTCTTGTATATTTAGTTCACGATTTACATGTCCTGATCACCGAATTTGTTGATTAGAATGTTTATGATCATCCTACGCAGTTCAGCATGTTTTGTCAGGGAAGTCAGCAGTCGAATGGCTGTTTTTTTAACGAATGATACTGTTGATCCCAGTAGAAGCTATAAGCTTCGAATCAATTAGCTGTAAAAGTGTTTGATTTGATGTTCTAAGTAATATCCAACCAAATCTTACAAAACTACGAGACTTTTCTTTTTATTCTCTCTTATTTGTGCTTGCACTGAGTCCAAAAATATCTTCAGAGAGCTTTTATCAGCAAAGACGTATTCATGATAAATATTTACTAGGGTTTGGCAGGAATCGAGAGCAAAGTGATGATTCTGATCGAAACACCACTTCACGAGCTATTCAAATTGCTGAAGAGAAGTATGAGGATTCTTGATGATTTAAGTAGCCATCAAACTGATCTTATCCTTTCGAGTACCGCCTCGAGATATGATAGCGTGCCACTTGTTTTATTGGGCTTAACTCAGTTTGTAGTAGTACTGCTCAGCCATATTGTACAGTTCCTGAATGGAGGTGGTTTTGAGGTTTATTTCCTTTATGGGCTGCCGTGATGATTGCTTCTTACTGTTGTTGTTGAGCACTTTCATTTTATTTTATATATATACTAATCAAATATAACTCAATCATGGAGAGTGTATGACCATTTTGGAATAGATTTCGCCCTTTTCGCGCATTAACTTTTTTATAATGGCGTTCTTTTCTTCCAAAAGCCTTTTGAATGCTTCAGAAGCACCTAGATTGAGAATGATTTATTCATAGCTTGTCATGTTTCTCTTTTCAAGTTCGGCTATTTTCAGCCTGAGACGAATTATCTCTTATTCCAAATGAGATTTATCCTTTTATTCATGAGTTTAATTTTATTTATTGCATTAGTTATGCACATATTAATGATGTTTTGACTATTTAATTATCGTCTTTTCTTAGATATGCTTTTTATTCATTTAATCTTGCATCGAGTTGTACTCTTGATTAAATTGTTGATTCTTGGAAATGATGTTTTTAGCGTGGATGAGATCCTCCTACAGCTGTTGACATTTTTCTTACAAAGTTTCAATAGTTTGACTAAACTATTTATTTTTCAGTTCAAATGAATCGAGCTTTCCTCTCGTCAACTCATACTTTTTCTTCTCATTCTCTCTTTCAATTTAAAAGATTTATTTGTCTCTCCCGTGAGCGCTCTTAAACTTCGTGTATTACTTTTTAATTGACTCTAACTCCAACAATAATTCATCTTTCTATTTTTTGTACTTTTGGTAGGACAGGTTAAACTCTTGTTTTAGTATTTGATATTTTTACTCCAAATGTTAATATTATCGATTTTTGTTCTTTAAGGTTTGCCTTAATTATTATTTTTCCCTATCCGTAACCTTGAGTTTGTGATAGACACTGTTGTATTTATCCTCTATGTTGATATTTATTTATCTATTCTAACATTTATTGCGCCTCTCATTCTATATTTAACATCTTAATCTCTAATTTTCATTCATCAAACCTTGATTTTCATTTTATAGGCTTTTTATACGAAGATTCAAATCTATGCTTTCTTTTACTCTCTTGTTTACTTAGTTTCTATTATCTGCAGTGTTAGTCCCAATTAGAGTAGAAAATTGATCGCGATAGTATTAAATTTGGCTCATCAGGTCCTTATTCTGACCTATTAGTCTGCATTATTTTTGTTTCAGAGTCGATTCTGATGCGAGTAATTCGCATATTTTTTCTTCTTTTTAATGGAGTTGTTTCAATAGTTCTTAGTTTATATGAGGATTATGCTTATATCCATTTTATCCCAAGAAAATGCAGGCTTTCTTTTCATTCTTTAATTGATTTTTAGCAGTTAATGTCCTTTGTGAATGCTAAGATGCTTTGATCTCTTGATTGATATTTTGATGTTATGGATTCTTGCAATTATGAGCATGGAGACAATGATGATTTCGATGTTTTTAACAGAAACTCATAGCTGATATTATATTTTATTTAAATATTCTCACTACATAAGTATTGGAGAAACCACAACATGATTAATGTAATTAAAAACAAAAAACAGATAATGGATGATGCAGTTCAATATGATTTATATTATAGTTGGACAGTATAGATAAATGTGTTAATAATTCGTATGATTATCAAACTTTATGCTTGGCAGTAAATTATGTAAGTCTTTCGAAGAAAATGTCATAAAAAGAGTTGTCTGCGCAAGTCAGCAACCTAAATCCTTGAATGTTCGAGCCCATTATAGAGAGGGGAATCAAGTTAACGCTCTGTTATTTTCTCAAAAGCTTGATCCACTCAATATCACTCTTTATTTATTTAAATTTTGTTAAATCTATCTCAACAGCTAAATAGATTGTTCCCTGAGCCAGCAGAGGATTTAATCCCTCATAATGATGAAGTCTTTATGTGAGCTGAAGATAATTTTGGTGAATAGCAGACATATTTTTGCTCGTGAATAGTCCAATTTCCTTGAGAATGGTGGGAAGACTCTGCTGTGTGAACATATTGGTGTGCAGGAATATGGTCGCTATGACTTATAAATTATATTTGATTTGATCTAAAATGTGATTCTTATCGAATATGACTGTCCAAGACTGCACCCATCCAGGCACAGATAATATTTTTTCAACTCTAAGTTAAGTAGATCTTACCCACAAAGTACTATCACAGGCACATCTACTGTTAAATCGCCAAAGGATATGTTATCCACTCCAGGATACACCATTTTGTAGTAAACTTCGTCACAAACAAGTGGCACCTCATGCTTGTCAGAAAAGGCAAGAATTTACTCCATGTGCTTTATGCTAAATACAGTTCCCATGGGATTTGTTGGGTTTATGACGAACATGAACGCTGTCTTGGCGCTCACTAACTTGGCAGTTTGCTAAAGGTCAATTTCAAAATTTTTAGCTTTGTTAAGCTTATAAGGAATTGCAATTCTGTTCATAGCTGGACAAACATCTTTAAAAAAAGGGTATCCGATTTCAGGCACTAAAATTTCGTCTCCTTAGTTAGTAAAGGCCATCAAAACAGCCAATAAACCCATGTTAACTCCATGATTGATTTGAACATCAGTAGCGTCAATGCTGAATTTGGGATGATAGAGCTCCTTGATAGCATTTCTCAGCGCAGGGATACCAGTGGATCCGGAATATCCGTGATTATTCTCATTAAAGATATTTTCTCTAACAATTTAGTAGCCTATCTAAATTGAGAGGTACCTCTTTCTGGCATCTGAAATTGTTTTTGACCATAAACCGAGGGATCTCCGCTTAAAAACGAGAGAGTTTCTTTTGTAGCATTGAATGGTTCGCCTTCAATTTCATTTAAAAATTGGCAAACAGGGAAATTAATGCCCTGAGCAAAGTGAGAAATTTACTTATTCATCTAAGTAGATATTTTATATAATAAAGAAAAGCGAAGCTCCATTTTTATAATTAATGATGCATAGATAAATTGAGCAGAAATATGAAGAATAATGCATATGCCTTCGAAGACTGGAAAATATTATATTTAATAAAATAATAATATTTTTAAGACTAAATTGGCGTGAAGGAATTTAGATGCTACATATGGGTGAAAAGTTTTTTTAATACTCAAGCATTCATTTTCTATATTGTTGTATGTATTCATAAGAAGTATATAAGAAAAAGATAAAATGCCTCAACCTGCGGTTTATTATGCTATTTTTTACATTCCTAATTAATTTCAAAGAGACAAAAAATTTAGAGGTTGGCTAAATATATACAGTGACAATTCTTCAATGGAATATAGACGAGATATCTTTAAACATCGTTTTCTTATAAATGATATTATCACTCTCGCTTGTTTTTAAGGGATTGTTATAATGTTTTTTTAATATAAAACATTTAAAATATAAGATACAGAGAGGATATGGATGATCAAATTTTTATGCTAATAGATGAAAGCCAGTTATGCTTATTTTTTAATAGTTGCCCATCTTGAGCATTAAAATCGTTGTACTCTAACTTATTGATTTATTACATAGAGTTAATAGACTAAGTTTGGTCCAATTACTCTCATTCCACAAATACCGGCAGCCTTAGGTTCCAATTGAATTATTATCTAGCTTATTCATTTATTACCTAACTTTAGTTAGCTAAGATTGGGCCAACTCGCCCTCCTCAAATAATCGCAGCCTCTGTCTCCTATTGAATTATTCCCTAAATCTAATTTATTAATATTGGGCCACTGGGCATTACTCAAATATTAGCAGCCTTGGCTTTTTATTGAATTAAAATCTAATTTATTGATTTATTACTGAGATTTAACTGACAAAGATTGGGCCAATTCGCATTCATCAAATACTTGCAGCCTTAGTTTCTGATTTAATTATCATTGAGAAATAGTTGTTTAAGGTTAGAAATATTGCATTCCTTTAAAACCTCACAGCCCCCAACTCCTATATTTTTCTCTAAATATACAAGTTAATACTTCCTAAATCTAAGATAAAAGTGAGTTTATTTTCTCCTAAGGATGGAGCTGCCAATTTCTTCTTTTTAAATTCACGCCAAGGAATTGTCTTTGATGCAATTACACATTATTCCACATTATTCTGAGCAGAAAATAAAACCATTGCTCGTTGATAATGTTTTTCCAGAATTTCCTTTTCCAGAATTTCCCTTTCCGAGTCTACATCGACTGATTGGGCTATTTGCCAGCGCTCTTAGGCTATGCGCCACTCAGTATCTGCGACGGTTCTGCCTCTGAATGGTATTCCTTTAGTCTTAACTTTATTAAGCACCCTTTGGTATGAATTTTGATAGCCTTAAATACAACCTTACTTTATTTTGCATTCAGCCAACATGAGATCGCGTTCAATATCGATTTTATAGTCTTCTTTCTTAAAACATTTTAAAATGTCTAAGATTTTATCCAGAGACTTCTCTGCCTATTTGATTTAATTTTTATGCAAATAATTTTAAGCCATCAGAAGTTAGATAATCGCAATGTATTAATATTTTTTTTGACTATCCTTTTCATATAATTTTTACGTTAAATCGATAGACCATTTGGCTAAAGATTAAAAGAAAGAAAATTATTTTCTTAAATAGCATACCTTAGCAAAATTCATCAAGGACAGAATAGTCTATTCACTATTTTCACCAAAAATTCTATTAATCTGATACTGGTACTTATGAATTATAATGAAAGTATTTCCTTTAAACATGCAGTTAATAATTGCTGATAGGTTCTTGAATTGATAAAACAGCCTTGCATTACTGTTATGATATTTTTCAACTCTTTAAATTTCAAAGATATTTTGTATGTACTCCTAAAATTGTATATTTTATTCTTTCCATTTTTGATTGTTTTACTGTTAATGTTGAAATATTTATCTTTTCCTTTTATTTTAGAATTGCTTAATGGATTAAAAATGTTATTCAGTATCGATGTGGCGATACAAAAAGTAGATGAGAGTTGATTTGAAAATAGGTGAGTGATTTTACTTGAGAATGACAGTGTTAATCTTATCTCCCAACTGCAATCCCCATTCCCCAATTTTGATACAGAAAATAGGGAGGATGAGATCTTGAAGTTCCTCATTAGCCCACAGTTCCTCACCAATTTAGCTTGATGATAAAAACAGCTCCCTTTCTAAGAGTTATCTGAAATTTTTGCTTTTAGTCTTTTATTTTAAGCCAAAATACTCTCGAATTTCTGAAGCGTGTTTTTTTATATTTTAAGTTAACTCATTTATAGGAGAATTGCTATTATGCGCCTCAGCAAGCATAACACTTTGATCTATCATTTTAGTAAATTATGCTTTAAATTTCTTGTGCTAGTTATCGATGACTCTTATCTTGGAGAAAAAATTAGGTTGACTAAAATAATGTATTTTAAGAGCAAAAATGTAAGCTGCTGCATTTGTTTGATAAATTAGCTGTAGTTCAGCGATTATTTCATTTTTAAGCGCGATTATAAGAGTAACACCTGACATAGGAGTTTCATTTTTGAATCTGCTCTCCACCTCAATCAGTTTGTAACTATGAGGATGATCAGCAATATAATTTTTGATTTTACTTACCGTTATGACAATATCTTTAATAGAGCTAAATATGCACTCCCCCCTTATCATGTCACTAATGGCAAATAATACTATTTATTGATCTTTTAACTTTTATTGTATTTTTTTCTTATAATTCTTGTCTTCTTGATTGAATTGTTAGTCAATGCTGTTCGCAATTGTTGTAGTTTATTACATTTTTTATAACATTTTGTCATTTTTAAATAGAATTTGTTCGATTATTTGAGTGAGAGCCTTGGGATTGGGACTATCACTGTCATATTTTAGTCCCACCCTAAAAGAAAGACAATTCTCTAGACATGTTGTTTTGACCATACTTTCAAAAAATGGTTTATTTTTTTTAGCAATCAAGGCATAGGATTTGATTATTTCCTAAATTTGCTGTTGTTTTTAATTTGGATAAAGAATTTAGGGTTTAGTCTAGAATTTTTGTTTTGTTAATTATTGTTCCTCAAGTTGCTTTTTGTATTTTTAATCTCTAAATGAAAGGATTTCCCCTAGTGGATACTTCTTCGATATTTAGGAAATTGCAACATTGAGTTTCTCCTAAATTTAGTGTATCTTGAAACTATGTTTTTAAAGCCAGCCGCAAGATCTGATAAAATATACTACAAGCAAATAAACTCCGTTTTTGTAGTCATTGCATGCTTACCTGGCCATGTCAGCCATCATCATTACTTCCTCTATGTTGAGGTCATATTTAAGGTTGGAGACGGATTCAGCGTATTTATTAAAGGTGTTGCCGAGAAGAAAAGTGATTGCCTCAGTTTATTTTCTGACTGAGTCAAGTTTAAATTTGATAGTCTATCCAAGCTTTTAAATTTAAGCTCCCACATGTTACAGTTTGACTACCTCATCCATCTGCTCATCTGAAAGGTAGTTGTATTCATAGGTCTTCTACACTCTCAATCCAAATTTATTTTATTTTATGTTGCTTTTCTCCTTAATTTCCTTTTTGATATTCGCAATCTCATGGTAAATGCGAGATTTGTTGGCTGAGTTTATTTACTGTCCTTTTTTGATTTCTTGAAACTGTTTGAGAACATCTCCAAAGAATTTTTATTCTGATTTGATACCTTAAATTATTAAAGGGCAAAATATTTTCTGCACACTAGCTTTATCTTAGTTGCTTTCTCCATCTCCTATCTTCTTGATGCATTTAAGGAAAGCCTGAATAAATTAAAGGAGGGATTTTTAAGTATAAATTAAATTTGCTAACTCCACTTAAAATCGTTTTATGACTGAAAATGTGTTTTAGATTCGGCTATCTAATTTCGATACAACGAAATTCTCTTTATTTGATTTGGTGAACATTTAGACAAGGGGATTAAGGCTGTTTTGATGATTACTCTCTTTTATTTGTGTGACAGGATCAGTATATTCCAGAGGAAGCATTTACTTAAAGCAGGTGCTTTCCATTTTTATTAGAATGAATAACAGTGATTGAGATTTAATGGCAAAAATTTCATTCTTGAGTGGTTTATAGATATTCACAAAGCATTTGATAAAATATTTTTTCATGAAATATGACGGTTTTAGAGTTAAATTAAATTTTGAAATTATTCTCCTTAAATATATAAACTTGGTACAATTATCTCAATAAAGATATAATTGATTTTTATTTTTTTAAAGACACACTGTCGTCAGCTTTTCTACAAATCAATGCTAAGCATTGTTATTATATCTCAAGAATTCTCTTTCGGATCGATCACAATTGCGCAATAAGTCGAATTATTAAATATGAGTTATTGATAAGTTATACTCGGTAATAAACAGTTAGCATTTGAAAAATAAAGGCGCGAAATTAATCTATTCAGATGTTTTAATTTTAATTTTGGAGTATATAGGGTGAGTTTATAAATTATGACTTAATAGCTATTATTCAAGAAAAATCAAATTTCAATATTACATCTGCAAATTAATTAGGAATAATGGAAGAATCAGGGTTAATGCAGAGCAAGCATTAGTGCGACAAATTATCATTGTTATACTTAAAACAGTAATACTAATTTGTTATAATTCGACATTTAGATTTTTTCTCTTCTTTTTTCTCGCTCTATTTCAATTATTAATTTGATATTCAATGATATTTTAACATGTTGTGTCTTGCTATAATACAACCTGTTCAAAATTAAACAAATGGCAAGTTTATTCATTTTATTTTGTTCATTACAAAAGATTTTTTTATTAGGGTTTAGAAAGAATTGAACTTTTCATAGCCCATTAATCAAATGGCTCAAAAAATGCTTATTTTATAAACTATTTCACTAATTTAACGGCGAAACCTTTGCAAAAATCAATTTTTTCTCTTTTAGAGTTTTGCTTAGATGAACAATCAATTCATTGATACAATACGAAGTTAAAATTAAACGCATATCTCTTCTATCATCTTTCTCTCTCTAAAAAGTTGCTAAAATATTGATAGACGTCAATTGACTGGAAGATATCCTTCAAACTTTTTTTACACGATATCAAAAATGTTATCTAATTTAAAAAATGATATTGTCTCGGTCATAGTTCATTAAACCCCAGCCTGTCCGCTATAGTAATCCTGTTTATTGCTAATTAATAAGCGTTTTGCCATTTAATGAATTGTTAATAGTGTTATATTATTTTTCTCGCCATATTGAGGTTAATCAATTAGAATGCAAAAATGCTGCCGTAAAGATAGAGATGAAGTTTCATACTATTAAAGTAGTACTAAATAATCATTACCCATTTTTTCAGGATTTTTTATTTTTTTCCCTAGAAAAGTCAAATTATCAAAAATCCTGTTTCTTGTTCCCAATCTATAAAGTCTTTGATGTCATCGTTGAAGAGGGAGACAGGAGACAGCACCGCTCTGGTATTTTGACCTAAATCCTCTTCCTTATCTTAAAGAAGAGATTTCTAAACCTAAATATCTAAGCTAGTGAGTTTTTGAAGTTTCAACGTCTTGGACGATAACTAGCAGTTGTATCGAATATCAACAGAGTCTTTCTAATATTTAGCATGAGATCTTGGGCTCAGAATAAAAAATGAGTGTTGCTCCATTTGATGTTTTAAATTATATGATTAGCATTATAATAATTAATGACTTGAAGCCAAAATAATGCCGTAAAGCCTAATTTATTATTTCCCTTTAACTTTTTTTGGCGCTCCTTGCTATATTGTATCTTTGGTTTCATAAACTAAGTCGAAGACCGTAAAAACTAAAAAAGATTGAATATTTTCTTACTTTCTATTTTTTTTGAAAATTTATGACGGCTAAACTCGCCTTATTTATTAAAAATATGTCGAAAGTCTTACTCATTCGATTGAGTCTATTCAAATGTCAACACCGAAATTCATATTTTAATCCTTTATCTTAATACACTCAAAATTTTGATTAGCTGCAATAAATATACATTTTCAAAAACATATCAATCATCAAGCTAGTCCATTATCAGATCATCTTCTTCCAGATCTTCATCGCCAAGCATATCTTAGTCTTCTTCTTTCGGTTTTTCTTCTGATTGAGTTTAAACATAACTAAATTTTGGAATAAAAATTTTCGATTCAACAGTAACAGTATCCACGTTAATTGTATTTTTAATTTCCAGCAAAACGAACCTCTCACTTGCCTTTTTTTGAATGAATTTTCGTATCCTTGCAATAATGATTTGATTTTGACTATTGGAGAGAATTATTCCAATATGTTGACAGATTAGCTACTTCAGCCAGGCACAGTAGCTGTAGGTGTTTTTATAATCTTCGTACATGAATTCCTCAAGCAAGGAAAGTAAAGCTGAAATTTTAGTAATAGTGAGAGCAGCGATAGTATTTTTGAGCTGCTCGCTACTGCATTCAACTATGATTTCTTTTAAAAGCGGCTTGTCTTGAGTGATGATAGATTGCTCGACAACAGTAGTGTATGATTGAGTGCTATCTACAGTCACTGACTTCAAAGGAAAGGCATCTCTTCTTTGGTCTACGCTATTTTCATGTTTAAAAGGTCTGCTTGGCTGCAGTTATTCGTCAATGACTAACCCATACGACTTCATTAAGAAAGTTGATGATCAATTATAGAATATTTACAGAGAGATATTTATTGATACGATTGAAGAATCAGAAATAAAGTGTGTCTCTGAAAAATAAGAACGAGAAACAGTCTCGATAAAAATGTACTTTAGAGATCACAGGTATTCAGATTTTTGGGAGATAATATTAAATAATAAAGTCAATGGAGAGCAAGCGAAGAGGTTCTGCTCCCAAAAATATCAACAAAAGCAATAACAAATCCCATTCGAAAGACAAGCGTAGTTGTAGTCCCGCTCCGAAGGATCTCAAGAAAAAGACACATAATACAGAAAACCCCAACTCATTAGTATCTTAACTTAAGAAAAAAACAAATCAAAAGTTGGTTAAAAAGAAGATAGAAGACCTTATACCGCCAGAGATACTGATCAAGGTGAACTACAAGGGAAAAAGAATATCGATTCCTATTGCTGTCTGCGACTAACGTTGTCTCAGCGACACGATACTACCACATATCATCCGATTCGAGCATGAAATACTTCGTACTTGCTATTTTACATAGGCAATCCTTAATTCAATCCGGGAAGTATAAGCAACTGGAAAACGAGTGGATCCGTCGATATTTTAAAAGACTACTTTTTTCAAACTAGCAACCCAATTAAAGCATTCAAGGGACAGTTACTTTAAGTCGAACCCATTTGGAAATAAAAGAAAATAGGCAAAATATAGCTTAAAGATTTTTAGATCATTAAATGTATTGGAACAGGTGGATTTTCTAGAGTGTTTTTGGTTAGGCTTAAGACGAATGGTGTCTTCTATGCACTTAAACTGATGGAAAAAGATGGATTGTCAGAGAGTGGAAAATAATGTGTCGTTATGAATTAACGAAATATTATGGTTAGACTAAAAAATCCTTACATTGTCAACCTATAATTCGCTTTTGAAACCAAGCATTTCGTAGCTTTGGCCTTAGAGTGTAACTTTTAGTTAATTTAGATTGTCCTGGTGGTGAATTATTCTACTATCTGCGTAAAATTAAGCGTTTAACTGAGGATGAAGCTCGCTATTGCTTTCTTGAAATTCTTCAGGGAATTCAATATCTGCACAGTCAAAACATCATATATCGCGATATAAAACCAGAAAATATCATGATTGACATGAACGGCAATCTTAAAATTGCTGATTTTGGACTCAGTAGGGAGGGACTCAAACCAAATGAACTCGCTACAACATTTTGCGGTAGTCCATAGTATATGGCTCCATAGATGCTTGCAAAGTATAGATTTGTTTACTTAGATCAGGCCATTCTTACTCTATTGATTACTATTGTTTGGGTGCTCTTCTATATTAATTGGTGACAGGTAACCCTCCTTTCTATTCTCGCGACGTTGATAGGATTTATCAATCAATTCAAAATGATGAAATAGATTTTCCATCTCACGTAGATCTCTCTCCCGAGATTAAGATGCTATTGGAAGGACTCCTTGCAAAGGATCCTAAAAGAAGGCTTGGCTCCATGGGCGGAATAAGATAGATTTTAGGACATCCTTGGGTAAGGAAATTGAAAATGGCCGATATCATCAATAAAATTGTGGAAAATCCAGTCAAAGTCGATTTGCTAACATTTAACATTAATGAAGATGATATTGAGGAAGGAGGCGATAGATTTGATAAAAAGTTTGAAGAATAGGGATTGGACTTCGAACATACTTTTGAAGACTTCTATTTTGATCGTTTTGAAGAAGTTAATGTTTTAGAAGATGCTTTGCCGTCAGGGAAATCGTAAAGTACAAAATAGAATAAAAGTCTCGGAATTCAGTATTCCAACTCCATTAAAAATCATGTTAAAAATATTAATGGATTTAAGTCTACTCTTTCTCGAGGGAAAAATGATAATTATGCGATAGATATGCCCAAGTTAAGTGAATATCCATCTTCTGAATTTCACCGCTAAAAGCAGGCAAAGAAGCTCAAAAAACAAAAAACAAAAAAGCAATTGAACTTAATCTAAAGAGCCAAAAGAAAGGACTAAAAGTCCATAACTCGTAATGGTATAGACAGATAAAAAAGCCCTTTGAATAAATCTTCAGCTAAGGGTCTTCTTAAAAGGATAAAGAGTAGTACAGCGCTATTAGGCTCCTCCAAAAGGCATAAATGATAAGGAATAATATTGATGCGTGTATCTTCATGTCGAGATAGTTTTGCATATTATCAAAGCTATCAAATAGATAACATTTATAAATTAATGCAGTTCGCTATAATAGGGCTAAATGATACTGAGTATATCATTTTATTTAAAATTGACATATCTTTGAAGGTTAATTAAAAATTGGTCTTCAATGAAGATTGGCAGAATTATTATTATTGTCTTCGTTATATCACGTCTTGAAATCCAATTTCAATGAAAATACTATTCTCCTTCATAGCCTACAGATAATTAAAAGCATCCGATTTAAATATTTCTATTTGACATAATATTTAAACATGAATATTAAGTGCCTGCTCTACGCTCGTTATTCAACTTCAATTCCCATCCACACTATTATTAAGGATTCCAGTAACAAGGGTCTCTCTGCGGATATAGATAAAGTAAATTGTAATCTATTCAGATTCCTCAGAAGATAAAAATATTGAAATCAAAGACAGGAGACAGAGACAAATTTAAAACAGCCTATGGAGTGTGGTATGTTACTCATGATGAAAATGATATCTCGTATGCTGTCTGTACAAACTAAACTTACCCTGAACGACATGTCTATGGCCTTATTTAGAAATTGCAGGACAAGATTAAATAGATTAACCACTGCTAGTATGAAACTTAAGAGAATATTAAGGCTCATAGTAAAAAAACAGCGAATTAACTTGTGGAGAAATACAGCGATTTATCAAAAATTGATAAACTTGCCAAAGCTCAAGGTTAAGTCGACGAATTGCAAGATTAACTGAAGCACAATGTCAAAAAGATTATGGGCAACCAAGAATCTCTCGGAATAATGAGTGAAAAAGCATAAAAAATGAAACGTAGTTTTTGATATATTTAGACTATGCCCAGTAATTTTAAAAAAACTCTGATACGCTAGAAAAGTTACTATATTGGAGAAATTGCAAAATAAAGATTATTGTCGGGTTGTGTATAGCTGGATTGATAGGTTTTGTCATCATGATCATTATCCAACACACGAACAATAA
>Ga0302185_10000707_pt1 | contig 25078 bp, 19 predicted proteins | sample II_Bog_E1_1_FD_200231 | JGI IMG/M metagenome (GOLD analysis project Ga0302185, IMG submission 200231) | Peat permafrost microbial communities from Stordalen Mire near Abisko, Sweden - II_Bog_E1_2 | ecosystem: Environmental > Terrestrial > Soil > Wetlands > Peat | place: Sweden: Abisko... | reverse complement strand
ATAGCTTCATCAGATTTATCTTATAGCATTGTAGTATTGACAAAATCACCGAAAGAAGTATAAATATAGAATAGTGCAACTTAAATAATAGCCCTTACATGGAAATCTTCGATAAATTGTTTGTAATAATAAATTTTTCAAAAGTAATTTATAGTATTTAATAAACCATGTTATTTTCATTCAATCATAATGGTTCAGCTTCAAGAAAAAGATAAGCAAACTAAACTTCAGGAGCTTTTTCGTTCGGAAGATATTGACTTACTTCATTGCTCTTGGTTTTATTTTCAATTTTAAAAGATGAAGGCTACCCTTTTATCTTTCCAATAATTTTCCATGAACAGTTAAAATAGGCAATTGTCTTTATCTCCGCACCAACGTTCGTTTTGCAAACAGGACAATAAGTTTAATCAATGATTCTGGGAATATTCCATGCTTCCTAGTTCGTTAACCCGAAATAGAAAGATAGATATTAGGTCTCTGCTTTCGCAGATTATATATATCAATTTATTTTTGTTTTTTATTCACTTATAAACATACCATCCTCACTCTTCATTCATATTAATCATCCCATTCCCCCATCTTCTGATCCCAATACTAACCCGAAATAAACAAGCTGCTTAAAGGCTTCACAATGTTTATTCATGCAAACTGCGCCGATATTAATTCCATCTTTGACATACAATTCTTTTCTTGTTATCTTTTGCTAGACTATATATGAATCCATATCTAGTTTTCTCAAATCTTTTCCCGAACCCTCTTCTTCAGAATGGTGTTCTTTTTTTTCGAGTATGTTGTCTTTCTTTATTTCAAGTTCCGGTTATGGAAGACGAACTTATGGCTTTATTTAAATGACAGGAGCTACAACAACGGGTACTTTTATTTGAGCAGCAATTGAATCAACTAAAATCTTTTTTATGGTTTGACTTCCTTCCCTTTGCCGACAATCTCTGCATCTGTTATTTACGATATCTTAGCTTCGCTTACAAGAATAGCAATATTTAATTTCTTAATTTTTGAATATCTTCTCTGGATTCCTCCTATCTGATTCCATCATTCTTTATCTCATTTCTTATTGTGCTGTAAAATAAGTATAGTTTAATTCTTTTTTGATTGATAAAGCATAACAAATTCATATCCTTAATAAAAGCGTTTTTGTTGTGTTAATTATAATTCGAGCAAAATTTTTTCTTCAAATCTTTTTATATGAGAATTTTTTATTTTTTCCCTAAAAAGTTTATTGTTGTTTAAAGACTTATAATTATCAAGAAATTGATAAAGTTGAAACAATTAATTTATATTAATGGGTATTAATTATATATATTTGTAGAAGTGGGTTATTTAATTTATAGATGATTATTAATTGTAAATGATTCATCATTGATTATGATTAAAATTAAATTTTTAATTATTTTTATTCATATTGATTTGATTTCTCAAGAAGAATAATGCCCATCAGCAATCTAATTTATTTAAACTATATTATAAAAATAATGAATTTTTTAAAATCATTTTTGATAAAGCAATCTAATAATAATTAATAAGCAGTGGAATAATCAATCAACTAAGACTAAAATAATTTCTTATTATAATACAGAACGATTTATTAATATTAACTATAATTGTGAGTTATCAACAATGGATCAATAGATTGAATAGCAACCCCAAGCTGAATAAGTTCATAAAAATACAAAAGCAAATCGGTTTTAAAAGTTTTAGGAGCCATTGATCGACAACAAACAAACTTGGCCCTCCGTACTCTATAATCTATTTAGGATGCAGTAGTCTATATTGGACACCTCCCTCATGGATTTATGTAGGAACAGATTAAATCTTACTTCAGCCAGTATGGAGAAGTCTTTGATGTGAAAGTTGCCCGTTCCAAGCTAACCGCTCGCTCCAGAGGGTATGCCTTTATCCAATTTAAATATCCTGAGGTTGCTCAAATTGTTAGCGATACTATGAACGGTTATTTATTATTGGGAAAGGTCATTGTATCTCAAGTTTTACCTCCAAACAAAAGGAATCCCTTCACATATCATACAGCCAAGCAATACAAATTCATCAATTGGAAACGATTTTTTGTATAAAAAAAAAATGAAGTATTCAATCATTGATTTAGCCTAAAACTGAAGAACAAACCGCAAATATAGTGCATCATCTTTTGAAGAAATAGGAAGGAAAACGAACCAGATTTTAAGAACTAGGAATTGACTACAAATATCCCGGATTTTCAGCTCACGTTCCAAAATTATCGGAGCAGGTGAAATAAACAAAGAAATCAAAAAAAGAGAAGAGTAAATCTAAATGATTAATGATTTATGTATCATGCAATAAAAACAAATGCTAAGAGCAGCAGAAGCGATATGAAGATGTAGGATTGATGGTTTTGTTGAAGACAATCTCGGTAGTTTTGATACAGTTGCGAATTTGAAGGGGATTAGGTGTAACATAACCAGCAGACTACAGGTAGCTTTGTAAATATAGAGGTACTTAGTCGTTGATATTGTTGATACTGGAAGGAAGACACTATGAATAGTGTGTATAGCAGACGCCAGACTTAGCTGCATCCTGAGCGCATAGCAACTCATCATCCTGAATAGGATTATCATTTGAGAAAGGATTGAATGAGCAGGAGTTGAGTTTCGACTGACACTTAGCTTGCAGAATGAAGAATTATTGAAAACTAAAAGGGGAAGTAACTGCGAAAATGGCGACTATAAGGATAAGAATTTTGATCATCGAAATATGATTAATAGTTAAAATAATATTGAATTTTAATTAATGTTAGATTAGATAGTTAGTAGATTTTTAACCGGGAAAGCTAATTACGAGCAGTTATTTACTACATCAGCAACTATAATATCTTGTCTTGCTTCGCACAATCCAATCGTAATTGAATAGAGTTAATTAAAGATATGGTGATAATTGTGTAATTATAAGCAATTTAATTCTATCAATGAAGGTTAGTCAAGTTCAAAGGCACCAAGGCAGTTTTTTGATCAAGTTGAGCAGTAATGTCGTTTACTTCTCCTTTCAAAATATAAGCGCGAAATGCCTGGTAATCTACTCTCTGGGTTAGGGTATAGATACATCACTACCATTAGAAATCCTGTTGAATATTTGAGATGATTGCTAATTTAATACGGATATCTTTGAAGCCGTCCAACTCTCGATATCTTTAATCTTGAGTCCGCTATTTTTAGAGTCAATATCTTCAGAAAGAAGTCTAAAAGCTGCTTTCCAACTTTATTCAATAAACTGCATGTATTCTTTCCTGCAAATCATATTATCTCTATCTTTGTCATAAGCACGAAAAGTATCTAAATAATTCCTATCTTTACAATTGATGGCATTTTATTGATCACTGATAATCTAGCCAATACCCTTAGTGAATTATGCTTCGGCAATTTGACCTGTGTTGTTCTGGATAAATTAATTTGTACTTTATCGAAGATATAGAAGAGTCTGTCCGCAAGAGGAGTATCTCTAAGTCTTTTGAAACCAAGTGCTTCCAAAATCGAGAGAGCTTGATTGAATTTATCCTTCGTGACAACTCCGTTTTGAGAGCAATTTCGAAAAGCTTCTTTGATTAGTTGAAGCATCTGTTGATTATCTGCTTGAGATTTATTATTATTGGAGCTGCTGGTATTGCTGCTTTGGCTGGCGGAGGTCGGTCCACGATTTGGGTCTTTGTTGCAAAACAATTACCTATGACTTGGCTTTATTTTCCTCCCATAAGTGTCTAAAATTTATACAAATATTATCAACTCATCATCTTTTACAATTTTATTAGAATATACATTTAGTTGCAGATAACTGAAAATAAAACCGTTTTATTTATAAATTCGGCATTAGAAGTGGAATTTCTCTAGCAGTCCAGTATTTAGTTAATTTTCAACATTATTATTATTTTAATCTTAATTCAAATGATGATCTCGAAAGTTATCACTAGGGGAATTCTTTCAGCTGCTAAATTCTTCCTACCCGCTACCAACATTATACCCATGCCCAAATATTATTTTAGCAAAATTGAGAAAATTAGTCATTTTAAGAAAGTTATTGATGATGAGATCAAGTAGGAAGAAACTCATCGTCAAAACATAACTTAGTATGAGAACAAATTTAAGACTGCAGGATGGAATATCACCAAAGACAATACTCTCGTTGAACTCAGTAAAAAAATAGGAGATTATTAAGTCAGACTATTGTCCAATATCAGATCACCAACTAATTTTGAGGATGAGGAAAACGAAAATGAGAATCAGCCAAAGGAGGAAGGAGAGGAAGACCCCAATGCCGATATGGTCTAAATAGGCATTTATGTCACTAAAAATGGTAGATAAAGAACAATGGCCGTCAATACTGTTGTTACCAGTGGATTTTAAATAACTGGCATCAACTTTGCTGAAAATTACAATCAAGCTAAGAGTGGCCGTTTTAGCCTCTAAAATTCTAATCAATATACAGGACCTGACATTGAAACTCTGCCTGACACTATCTTCGAGAGCATATATGGATTTCTATAATAAACTTTGGGTATTGAGAATGAGTTTCTGAATGAATTCGCTGATTATTGTTTGGACAGTGAGCAGTAGTTTTATTTAAATTGGTTGAAGGACATTCGAAGTATTATCTGATTTGATTATCCATATAAATTATTCCAAGAACATCTAATCAAATTGTATTCTTCCAATCAAGTTGCAAAACTATTCAAACCTTAATAAAAAACTAGGTGAGAGTATAAAGTTATTATCTTTTAATTTGACTTAAAATTTGAATTATAATTGGATGAACATCTCTCACAAGTGCCACTTTCATCCGGCAAATCTCATCGCTAAATTCTGTTCTAACAGTATGCAGGTGTTTATTTAGAGTAATGCACACTTCCGCTCTGTTATGAGTGTGAGCCTATACACTTTTAGTAGCATGCCTCTCGACAATCATAACCAAAATTATTGAGATTTAATTAAGCATATTTTCATGCTATGAATTAAATTGAAGAGTTTTTAGATGTTCAACGACAATATTTGAAAGAAGTAGAAAATAAGGTAAAAAATGATAAATAGACTGTATTGCAATGGATTGATCAGTATTATGGTCAAGTCAACAAGACTATAGATACAACCAAAGCGCAGGCAAAACAGATGGAATAAAAACTTGCAAAACTTAAGAAGGGATCAATAAAAACACTAATTTTCTTTTACTCTGGAGATATTGTGTTTCCAAATTATCAAATTTAATTTGAACTGTTAAGTAACAAAATTCAAACTTTAACTGACCCTAAAACAGAACTTCCAAAATCATAACCAAAAAGAAACTAGATATTGCCTATAGCTGAAGAGAAATCTCAACCTTTCGATGATAGAAGATATGTTCATAGCTATGCACAACAAATAACGTAGGAATAAACTGAAAAGAATAAAATTATAAGAGAAGCACCGAAACCACCATCATAGAATATCTTCAACAATATTGAAGATATCAAAAAGGATAAATATCGATAGAAGAGTACTCGAAAAAGTATATTTGATCAGTATGATAAAAATTCAAAAACATCAAATGAGCCAAGCGGGGTAAACACTTCATTAACTAATGCGCCTCCTCAGCACATAAACTTTGATATTAAATATAACTACACTAGGCAAACTGAAATAGAAAATCCAAGAGATTCGCAGAATTTTAACGACCCCTCCCCTAAATTTAACCAGGAAATGAATAACAGACAGATTTTCGCAAGGGAAAAACATATCTTTATAGAAGAGGAACAGCCCATTAGTTTTTAGCAACGCTATGCGAATAAACCTTTCGAGCCCCAGCGACAATATTAGCAATTCAAGATACAAAAAAACGAATAACAACCAAGATAACTGACAGAAGAAAATCCTCATCAGTAAATCAAAAAATAAATTTAAAAGGAAAACAATACTAAATTAATGAAGCCTTCTGATCTATAAATAGAAGGCTAAATCAGTAAAAAAAACACTACCCCGAATAACGCGTCGAATAATAATTTAATTAATCAAAGGAATCGAGCTGTGAGCCAAACAAATCTCACGGATAGGTAGTTTAGGAAAAATGGGTATGAGTGCGATATGAAAAAGCAAGTTCTTCCACCTGAATAAATAAGGAAAATGTTATAAAAAAGAATTTAAGAAAGACATCGTATTTTATCAATTAAAAAAGCAGATAATAACTACCAACCCAACCAGTATGAGGAGAAAGTTCCAGCTCGCAAAATGTGGGAAACAAAAGATTCAATTATCAACCAAATATATGGATAGACCAAGTACTGATGATTATCTTATCTTTAATATCAGATATCTATCATTAAGTGCTAATTAATATAATAATCGTTTTATTTTGTCTTTGGAAATGCTGAGGATGGATTGAGGGCTAAATAAAATTGTATAATTATTAAATTGAGGAATAATCACGTCAATTGACAATGGATAGCTTTTTATAATAGGTGGAGTCTCCATAAATGCCAAAATCGGATGGTTTTTAGTACTAGCTTGGGCCTGGGTTCTTTGAAAGCTTCCAATGGTCATGAGTGAATCTTTTTTAATGAGTAAATGGGCGAGTTCCTCTTCCTTGATGCTGAGAAACAACATAGCGGGCCGTTGGCGAAAGAGAATCAAGATCTCCATATGAAGTTGGTGCTGGAGTATTTTTGATTGTTGAAAATCTAGGCGAGGTCAGTCCAACTCCAAGTTTAGGCCCTTGATATTTACTAACTTTTGTTATTGGTTTAGTGCAGTCAAGTTCAACAGCTTCATATGCTCCAGGGCCGGGACTCTATCGATGTGAAAGGTGCTTATCAATAATATCGATAGTCTTTGATCTTATGGAATAGGAAGATGCAGTTCTTCCTGGTTTTTCATTTTAGTACTTCATAGAAATATATATACTGCATCAGGACCTGGATGCCTGTGAATTTGAGGAATTAAATATGATCTGTCAGGTGATAGTTATCGACTGAGGCCAAAGGTTAATCCCTTCAATTTGGTATATTCATGATAGTTGTTAGGATTGTACAGACCGCTTCCCGGAGTATTAGGATCTATATGACTTAAGTCTAGTCTTTTTTCTGAGCCTATCACAGGTTTCCTTTTGGATAATTCACTGCCATATGAATAAAAGACTATGGGGCATTCTGGATTATTATCTTTAAAGCGTTTAGATTTGGAGAAGCGAAAGGAAACTTTGGAGGGAGAATTGTTTGCAAGATGTTTCTGGACGGTCTCGGGAGGAATCAACGACATTTTGTTCATGATATTAAATTTATTATGATGCTGGAATAAAATATTCCAACTATTAACTTATTATGTGAACCATAGTTATAGGCATCAAAGCTATTTTGGTAATATCAACAATGAATATGGAGCAGTTAATACTGTTTAAATAAGTTATTGGCGAAGGATATATACACAATCAATCAAGTTTAACAATAGTTCGATCGTTGACTGTCTCGAATTTACTATATTTTTAATTGTAGAGATATTTTCTGAAGACAGATTTGGAGTGAGATTCTTCCATCACAGCCTTATTATTATTTTTTATAAAGTTAATGAGTTAATGTCGCTATGAGTCTGTTAACTTGACGAAGAAATTAATTTTACCAATGATACCTTCGATATATTATTGAGAGTAACGAGTTAAAAAATACTGGTCTCCGTTTCGATCCAAATTGTCTAAATTATTCATAGCTTTGAATTTAAAAGGACCCACGTAACTACTCATTGTCCACAGTCCGTAAAAATCCATTGGTCCCTTCCACCTTTTCTTTGGTTATTTTTTTAAGGATTCCTATTTTCGGCCAAGCACGCATTTAGCGGTATTGATGCTAAGTAAACTATGACTGTTCTCATCCAGTTCTCGAACATTGGGAACGTTGCACTTCTCAAATGTTTAGATTATAGTGCTAACTGATTATTTTGATAACTAGAGGAAAAGATTTAGCCATTCTTTAATAAACTATGAATCTTTAATTACAGCGATGAAGCTGTTCTGATATTATAAAAGCCATTGAGATTTTGTATGATAAGGCTCGTTTACCTTCCATTCCACACCATTGCCGAAGTAAGGATCCCAGAACATCAGAACCTAAGGCAGCACTCCATTTCGATTTTAAATCAATTTGCTTGGAAATTTTGCGATGTTAGCAAGCCAATCAAAATTTTAAACAGAGATGATAGAAGTATCGAGGTAAACTCCTCCATGCTTATGAAGGAGGGCTAGTCGATAGAGGTCGCATCTAATTTGTTTAAAATATTTCTCATTACTAAGGTCATAAAGTGCCTATTAAATTTTATCGATTTTATCTTGGCTCAAATAATCCTTCAAATTTGTATTGTTTACTTACTTGACTGTAAATCCTGATGATTCTGCCACTTTCTTTAAATTTTATACACATAAAACTACCTCAGCAGGCACGTTACTGATATTCGAGAGTCCTGTGTCCCAAAATATCCAAATAGTTTTTGGAAGATCCTTCCATAACAGAGCACTTTAGTTCACAAACGATTTTTATGTATTCTCATAGATAAAGGATTCATCGGAGTCAGGAAAGTACATTTTTTAAAGAAATGATCCTTTCATAATTGCTGCACCTTTGTGCTTTTTGCTGGTGCTTTTCTTTTTCAGTTTTGATAAGAACTCATTCAGATCTTTAAAAATTGTCATTGATGTTACATATCTCATTGGTCCTATGCTGGACTAAAGCTATGACATATCTAACTTTGCGATATTTTACATCTTTTGCTACGGTTGTAAACTTTCAAAAATTATGTTTGTTTTATTAGGACCATAATAACAGTTTATGAGGTTTAGACCGAAGGAATCGATTGCGAAGCTGCGGGTTGAAGAGTCCTTAGAAGAGCTATCCAACTCACTTTGCCTTTTGAGGAGCACTCTTTGACTGGCGAGCAGAAAATATTGATAATAAACGTCGTGATCATCGATGTGGATGTAGCTATACTTCTTCTCAGCAATGTCCTTTTTTATGGACTCGGGGGTTAGCAGAATAGAGATGCTCTCTTCAATCAGCTTGCCAATGAACTATGCGCCCTTTTCAGCTGCGATAAAATAGTTTTCAATCGTGGGGATGAGGACCATGTATCTGTCTACTTCCTCCATTCCAGAGTACTGTTTTTTGTTTTATTTTTGTGCTGGCGAGCTGTAGAATGGCGAATAGAAACCTACTACTTTGGGTTCTACTCCTTGGTTGCCTCTGTTGACATAGATGCTGTTGTTGATGTGTTTTACCCAATTAAAGTTTTCAGTGATGGTCAACAAATCATCAATAATAATCCCTCCATTTTCATACAAAACGCTCAGCAAGATCAACCGTTTTTAAATTTCTTGAATGTGAGACTATAAATTGCTTTATTAATTTTTTATTCTTTCTCTTAAGGTCTTAAAAACATTATCAATCTTTTTGTTCCCTTCTTCTGAGAGATAACTACTATAATTTTGTTTATTGATAAGATTTCTGGTGAAATTACTCGCTTGGGCGAATCTTTAATGATTCTGAGAGACGAGAATTTGGAAGTAGTTGGGTCGAGTAGACAGAGTCCATAAAGTACGGGGGATTGCGAACCCATCTTATTTTTTTTCAGGAGCAGGTGGCAACTTAACTGGGGTTTATTATTTTTTCTATGGGGCCTATGTTTATTTCTTTTAATTAGATTTGCTATTATCCTTCTCTTTTTTTTCATTATCTGCTTAATGTTTTTTATCCTTATCGTCTTTGGCATCTTTAGCATCTTTGGCAATATTTTTATCATCCGTTTTCTTCTAAGGATTACTTTCATCTTTATTTTTATCCTTATCCTTATCGTCTTTCGTCTTCTTTTCATCTTTTTTCTTTGAAGAATCGTCACTGATCGGACTTTTATCTTTATTTTTATCATCTTTATGATCTTTAGTATCTTTAGTATCTTTAGTATCTTTAGCAATATTCTTTTCCTCCTTTTTCTTTTAAGAATCGTTATTGATAGAAGTCTTTTCTTTATCTTTGTTTTCGCTTTTGTTTTATTTGTTATTTTTTGTATCTTAGATTAATTTTGGAAGTGACTCATTTTTTTTCTAAGCACTCTCACCTTTTGTTTAGGCTTTACTAGGGTCTTCTTTTTTCACCACAGGAATAGGCACTTAGTGAGTGGGTTAATTTGAGTCAACTTTAGGAGTTACTGTATTTTCATCCTTTTTAGGTTAGACATTAGCATTACTAATCAATGTGCTTTCTATTTTTTCACTCCCCTTTTCCTCATTACTACCCACTTGATGCGATATTTCACTGACGGCCTCAGTTGTTTTTTAGCTATTCTTGGTTTGATTCAAGTAATTTTTGATAGAGGAAACACCAATAAAATATTGGAATAAACCTCCCAATAGAAGTGCTAATATTAAACAAAGTATGAGCCATTTCAAGTAAGGGTTTCCTGATACTTATTCTTTTCTTTTAATTTTTTTGAAGGATCTCTGCACGAGTTAATCGACTTAGTCCTCACGATTATCTTCCAAACAAACGTTGATATCCTCTAACTCGTCAAAATCATTAACCTACTAATGAGGTAATTGTTTCATTGCTAATCTTCCCCTATTTAATATGAATAATATATTCGTAAAAACATATTTTTTTAAATTTTATACCTTACTGAAAAATGTTATACACGTGATGCAATCATCCTTGTCTGTCACTTTCATTATAGCAAATTTTATGATACATAGATGAATATAATTTGAATTGCTGATTAAATAGTTAATTAATGGTTCAATGTAGAATCATTAGAGCTTTACTACGACTTGCTCGTTAATCTTCTAGAATTTGTTCCACTTTTTATTGTAAAGACATTTTCGGAAAAGGGACTGGGAGTGAGTTTATTACAACAAATTATCAGAATTGGCCAGCAGGAAATTCGATAAAGCAGCTCGCTATTCATTTACTATCTTCGTGAAGAAGTTAATTTTACCGATTATGCCCTATGCATATTCTTGAGAGTAACGAGTCAAATAGTAATTGAGACCCTTTCGGTCCAAGTTGTCATAGTTGGTGAAAGTTCTGATTTTAAAGAAGCCGAGCAAACTACTCATTGACCACAATTTATAGTAATCCATCGAGTCTTTAAATTAAGCGAAAACTTCTTTTTAAGATTCAATCTTTTTTTATCTGCGACCGAGCACGCACTTGAGGGCATCCTTAGAAAGGGCTCCATGATTATTTTAGCTAGTTCCTTTGAAACTTGAAATGCCGCACTATTCAAAAGTTGCCATGTTCTTTGAAGGAGTTTCCACCAACAACTAGAGAAACAGATCAAACCACTCTTTGATGAACTCTGACCCCTTATTTGCTGCGATAAATCCGTTCAAAAAGGATAACCGCCACTCAGTCTTCGTATGTTGGGCTTAATTGATTTACCATTTATACAATCCTCCAAAATTGGGATTAAAGAACATCAAAACTGAAGGATTCTGCCCATATCGATTGTAGATGTATTGACTTGGATATTTACCAATGTTAACGATCCAGTCGAATTCTTAAGTTGTGATAGTAGTTGGATCCATGAAAACCCCACCAAATTTGTAGAGCAAAGCCAGTCGAATAAGCTATGATTTAGTTTGGTCATGAGTTTTCATTTTTGCATTTTTCATTGCCGACTCTATTTGATCTATCGTTTAGGCATCTAAATATTCCTTCAAATTTGAGCCAGTGACTTCTCTGTAAGTAAACTTTGAGAAAGCTGCGGTTTTTTTAATATTGGCTACACTAAGAAGCACTTCAGCTGGAACATTACTAATATTGCCAAAACCTGCCTCCCAATAGACCCAAGCAGTTGTGGAAAGATCGTCCCATGTCACTTGATTTTAAATGAAAAAAGCGTTTTCAGTGTTTTCGTAAAGGAAAGCTTCTTTTGCATCGGGAAAGTACATTTTCTGAATGAATGAACCTTTCATCACACCCTTTTCGTCTTTTAAATTTCCATTTATTAATCGAGTCACGAAATCGTTTAGTTACTTGAAAACTGATGTGGAAGTAAGGTATTTTATTGGTCCAATGCTAGCCTAAAGCTACTACATGTCTAATCTTGCAATACTCTGGATCTTCTTTTCGGATTGCACACTGTCGAAGAGGATACTTGATTTATAGGGACCATAATAACAGTTTAAGAGGTTCAGACCGAAGGAATCGATGGCGAAGCTGCGGGTTGAAGGGTCAGTTGAAGCGCTGTCTAACTCATCCTGCCTTTTTAGGAGCACTCTTTGACAGGCGAGCATAAAATATTAATAGTAAACGTCGTGATCATTTAGGTGGATGTAATTGTATTTCTCCTCGGCAATGTCCCTCTTGATTGCTTCGGGTATCAGCAGAATGGAGATGCATTCTTCGATCAGTCTTTTAATGAAGTCTGCTCCCTTTTAGGCTGCGAGGAAATAATTTTCCATTGTGGGGATGAGGGCCATGTATTTGTCGACTTCCTCCATTCCGGGATACAATTTTTTGTTTTATTTTTAAGTAGGAGAACTGTAGTAGGGTGAATAGAAGCCCACTACTTTAGGCTCTACTCCTGGGTTGCCTCTGTTCACATAAACATTGCTATTGATCTGTCGAATCCAATCAAAATTTTCAGTTAATGTCAACAAATCTTCAAGAACAACCCCTCCATTTTCATACAAAATATGCAGCAAAATTAATTTCTTTTAAATTGCAGAAATATGATTCTTCAGATTGCCTTATGGTCTATCCAGCCTCTGATTCAAGACTTGTAGTGTATGTTTTATTTTTTTAGTGCCCTCTTCTGAAAGAAATTTTTAATAATTTTCCAAATTGAGAACATTAACTGTGAAACTACTGTTTTAAGCGAACCTTTTATTGTTAGCACGTATTAAGGTTTGCAACAGATTTGGATTTTTCATTTAGAAGGTCCAGAATTGAGGGGGTATTTTAAATTAAGATTTTTTCCACTCATAGAGAGCCTTTTAATCAAGAATTACGGTGGTTTGTTTTTTGAGGTTGCTGAGCTGATTTACTTTTTGGACATCAGGCGAAGTAGAAGCTGTACTTGCAGGATGAATGGGAATGTTTTTGATTTGATCCTGCACAGCTGCTAAATGATTGGTCTACTAGCGATAAAGATAGAGCACTAGAGCGAGAAGAACGAATATTAGCAGACACTCCAGCCACCTGAAGTTATTGGCGGTTGATGTTTTCCCCCTATTTTTAATTTTGTTGACTGAGTCCACAATTTGCAAGTCAATTTAATCTTAACGATGCTCATCCTCCTGATCAAGTTCATCAAAATCATTTAACTAATGAAGTTTGGAGCCGGTGGTCTTGTCCATAAATTCAATTTATTTTGTTGAGTTTAAAAATTAATTAAAATGTTACTGAATTGATGGCAGAAAAGATATTAAATTATTTCAGGTTTTTGATAAGGTTTAACTGCTAATGAAGGATGCTTCGTCTCTATAATTTGACTAAGATTACGAGAATAATTAAATATGAAATAAAGCAAGTTATGTGAGGAAGCAACAGCCAAAGCTCATCTTTCCCTGCAAAGAGTATAAATAGACGATTATTAGAGAATATAAATATTAAATTAATTATTTTAAATTATTTTGACTAAATATGAAAGAAGGCAAATATATCTTGATTAAGTGACACTAAATATAGCTTAAAAGATAATAATCAATCAAGCTTGATGACTCTAGTTTAATTGATCACCTTGAATTTGGTGTATTTTTAGTTGTAAAGATATTTTCTAAATATCGACTGAGAGTGACTTTCTTTTTGCATATTACCAGAGTTATCAATCATAAACCCTGATATAGCTGGTCGATCCTCTCCGATTATTTTTATAATAAAGTTAAACTTACCCAGGATTCCTTCAGCATACTCCTGAGAGAAGCGGGTCAAGTAGTAATTCAAGCCTCGCCGATCTTAGTTGTCGTAGTTGGTGAAAGCTCTGAGTTTAAAGAAACCAAGCAAACAATTCATCGACCATATTTTATAATAATCCATCGAGCCTTCCCATTTTACCACTTTTGTATCATTTGCTGCTAGTTCCTATCGAATCTTTTTCTCTCGTCTACCGAATACCAATTTGGCAGCATCCATACTGAGGAGATAATAACTATCTTCAGTAGTCCACTTGAACTTTGTGATCTAGTACTCTTCAAACAGTTTGAATATCTCATCCATCGGCATCATAAGCAGCTACAAAAGCCAATCCAGCCATTCTTTAATAAACTCTGACTCTTTATTGGCGGCAATAAAGCTATTCTGGATAGAAAATCGCCAATCTGTCTTGGTCTGGTAGGCTTAACTAACTTCCCACTCGAAAAGTCCACCAAAATTTTGATCCCAAAACAGAAAAACCTACGGTACTTCCCCATATCGATTGTAGACGTATTTACTTGGAAATCTAGCAATGTTGACCAGCCAATCGAAATTTTCGAGAGGTATCATCGATGAATCAAGGTATATTCCACCGTACTTATAGAGAAAAGCTAACCGATACAGATCCGATTTAGTTTGAATAAAAACTTGCCTTTTTCCCTTAGTTAATGCATGATCGATTGTAGCGAGGATTTCAGCTGATAAATAGTCCATCACATTTGAACTATTCACTTCTTTTAGTAGAAATCCCGAAGCCAACGCCTTTTCTTTTAAATTTTATACAAAAATTACAATTTCGCATGGAGTAGTCCTAATATCTGTTAACCCAGAATCCCAATAAAACCAAATAACTTTGGGAAGTTTAGTCCACGCCAAAGCACTTTCATTCACAAAGGATTTTTAGGGATTCGGGTAAATGAAAGACTCGTTGGCGTTGGGAAAGTACATTTTTTGAATGAAAGACCCCTTCATAATTCCCTTTTCGCTTTGGTTTCCAGTGTTGAGGCGGGTTAAAAAATTATCTAATTCTCCTGGTATAGTCGTTATTTCAATGTATCTCATCCGACCAACATTGGCTTAAAATTATTACAGATCCAATCGAGCAAAACTTTGAATTTGTTTCCAATGAAAAACATACCTTAAGTTTACGTGAAGTTTATAAGGGCCGTAATAGCAATTGAGGAGATTGAGTCCATAGTAATCGATAGCAAAACTTCGAGTAACTAAACCCTGTGATGATTTGTCCAATTAAACTTGTTTATCCTTTAGAACTCTATGGCAGGCATGCATGAAATATTGATAGTAAACATCGGTCTTATCGACGTGTATATATTGATATTTGTTGCGAGAGATATCCCTGGCTATTTGGTCGGGATTGGTCAAAATATCGATGGCTTGTTCGATTATTTTGGTAATAAATTCAGATTTCTGTTCAGCAGCGATGAAATAGTTTTAAATTGTGGGAAAGAGGACCATGTATTGTTCAACCTATTACATACCAGGATGTTGCTCTTTCCTCTATTTTAATGGGTTTGAACTATAGAAGGGCGAAAAGAAACCAACCACTCTCGGCTTTGCTCTTGGATTACCTCGATTTACATAGACATTGGTTCTTATAGTCCGAATCCAATCAAAATTTTCAGTGAGAGTTACTGAGTGATGAAGCATGACTCCTCCTTTTTAATTCAAAATGAACAGTGAAGTCAATAATTTCTCAATAGAAACAAAATGTATCTTTAGATTGCTCTTATCAGTGTCTTGCCTCTATCTTAGAATATTAATGATGCTATCAAGTTTTTGGCTTCCTTCTATCGACAAGAAAGTCTTGTAATTTTCTTTGGTAATAAAGTTAACTACAAAATTACTCATTCCAGCAAATCGTTTGATATTTTCCAATTTTAAGGTTTAGAGATAGTTGGGATTTGGTGGTTAATAGATCCACACTTATTTATTAAAAATGAAATCACTCTATCCTTCCTGTATACCCTCCTTTATACCCTCCTTCATACCCTCCTTTATATCCTCCTCTGTGATCAACATTTTACAACTGTTGATAACATCAATAGGGTAAAAATATTGAAGAGTAATGATGGCTATGAAAAATGTAAAGAAAAGACAGACCCTCCATCGTTTCCAATAGCGACTTGTTATTGCTTTCTTGTGTTTTTTAATCTTCTTGATAGATGCTGTAACATTTTAATCTATTTAGTCATGACTAATAGTAGTCCTTAATGTGTTAAGGTCTTCCCCATCCTCTACTTCAGGAAGCTATTAATGACTATGTTTCATCTGGTGGTATATTCAAATATTGTTTAAATGAATCAATCAAAATATCTGAGGATTTAAAATTTACTGTTATTATATTATACGTAAGAACATGATTTTACGATTTTCATATCTTAAATAAATCTTTGGTTTGAGGGATAAAATTATATTTTGGAATCCTCGAATGCTTGAATACGATCAATAGTAATAAAATTAATATCATTCATCATAGGCTATATCCATCGCCATCTTGTTTATTCGCCAATAACTACCGTCAAAAAATGAACAACCTGCCAAACATACAGGCCGCTATCGCTTACTCAAACCCAAACTAAAATTTAGACCATTCATCATCTCCTTCCCAAATTGTTTGGCCTTTCCCCTCACTGAATTAAAAGCTAAAAATTAAATAGCTCCCTTTTTACTAAAGCTGCCCATAATATTCTTAATATAATCTCCTTCTTCAACTTGAAGAATTTCCTTCTCCATGTCTTCACTTACGTTTGACGTTCTATTTCCCATAAAACAGTCCTTTCCATTAAAATAAATCGCCTGAATCGCAGCAATTTGATGCTTATTCGTATACCAAACATTGATGGACACTATTTTAATCAATTTGATGTCAATGTTTTTAATCAGATAGTGATCGTCGAAGGGCACTTGATCCTGCACATCGCCACCCTTTGTTATAACTCGGATTGATCCATTTTATCTGAGTTATTCCGATCCACTCAAATTATCGTCCTAGTTCATCAAAAACTATATATTACCCATGACTAACTGAAGATACCGGTCTTTTTTATAGTGAAGAGACTCGATAGTCTTTTGAGCTTGATCAAGCGACTGCTTAATCCTCTCATACTCTTCTCTCACTGACACTTTACTTTTTATCGCCTTTTCTATTTTCAAATGATACTCTTCGTGTTTCTCCTTCAAAGTCTTCAGTTCCTCTTTCGCATCTGATAACTCCCACTTTTCAGGTTTATAGTTGTTTAGTTCTTACTATTTCTTCTTTTTCTCATATTTGGGCTCGGGTACAAAATTTTTATTTGCATAACTCTTGAGTTCAGGCAAATAGTCTCCATTTATCTCTCTGTATCTTCTTTCCAACTGAAACATATATTCCTGTGTAATTCTCTCTGAATAAAATTTCTTTCTCTCCGTCTTGGTATATTTCTTGAGTACTGCTTTGATTTTTTAAATTTAATTCTTAACCTCCTTCATATCACTGTTGTTACTCTCATTATCACTTTTTTTGATCATGATTTGCTGATTTTTGTCTATATTCTTTTCTGCTTCGATTTCATTCAGTAATTATTTTATCTGGACATCCATATTGGTTATTTTTCCTTACATCAGGTTTAGAGCCTGCTATTTTTGTAAATTCTATGTGCCCTTCAAATTCTATATTATCTTTTTATATCTGTCGATTTGCCTATATCCATTTTACAACTAGCGGCGTAACCCTGGCAATTTGTTTCCTTCTTCCCCATCATTTTACAGCTACCTCTTTTTTTAGACATACTTTTTTCGTTGCAAACGTGAGGTGAGTTATCCGTTCATCTTTATCAGTTATTTCCTCAATTAATCATTTTTGATGTTTAGTTTAGCCAAACGTTGATCATTCTCTTCCTTTGCTTTTGGACTTGGTATGCTTTGCTGTACTATTGATTGTAAGCTTTGAGTAGGAGATGAAGTTGCAATTTCACGGGCAGAAAGATGTGGCTTTACCAGTTAGGGAGTGCTTCCCTTCAAAATGACGGAAAGGACATCTCTTTCTGCTGGTATTTTATCGATAATTTTAGATTTTGCTGACATCTCATCTAGAGAATAAGTGTTGCGACTATATCTAGAATTTTTGGTCAATTTGCGCGTGGTTTGCGCTTGATTTCCCATTAATAGTTACACAATATAACTTATATAATTAATTGGTCAAAAACAACTGACCTCTACAGTTTCTACCTGCTTATGGGGTGAATAATAATATGATTTGATCACTATCATCAATGCTTTTATCTTCATCATAAACTAATAAATTAGAAATCAATAATAGATGTAACAACCATAATTATAGACTAAATTAAGTTCGCTTGTAATTATTTGCAATGAACTAATCGGATAACGCACTCAGGAAGATCATCACTTTGTCGAGGGAGTACGAAAAAGAGGAACGCCGCATGCAGGAAGATTTCGAAGAGATATTCATCAATATCTTGCAGCAACTTTACTAATTGGTAGAAAATGTTGATAGAGTACACATACTGTTTTTATAGACTTACTACTAAGCCAGAAAAAGAGCAATCGCAATCAAAGACGTCACCTCTTTCCTCGCCAGCAAGAGCAAAGAGTTCAAACCAGTGGTCGGAATCACCCAAGGCGAGTCCCAATCCCAATGCGAGTAATAAATCCTGTAGTCATGATGAAATCTATCCAAATCCTTCTATTCCATCTTTGAATATCTGAGCATCAATTACTTTCTCCTCTCTCTTCACTTTTAATCCAAATAAATTTTAATGACTAAATATAATTAGATTGAAACAACCATAATGTCCAAAAAATTCGAGTATAACTTCACGGCTGAGAATGAGTTAGTCTAACTCCGTGAGCGTATCACTGAATTGGAGGAGGAGAACAACCTCCTGAAGGAATCACTGGAATAGCTGATCAAAGTTAACACGGAACTGACGGAATCAATTGAAGAGTTTAACAATTAAAATCAGCAACAGGATGGACAGAATCAGCAGGTGGAGGAGATGCAGAACACAATTGATGCTCTTAACAACTAAATTTAGAATTTGAGGAGGGAAGTGGAATTTACCAACTGTGATAAGTCAAAGACTTCAAAAAAGAAAGAATCCATTATTATGGATGAGCAAGAGACTGAAAGCTTGGTCAATGTCCTTGAAGAACTTATTGAGTCTTTCAAGAACATGCAAAACCGTTATGAGGGAGAGATGTCGGATTTTCAAAAAACCTTTGAGTAGTATAAAAATAACTATGAGTTCGCACTCAACAAACTTGAGGAAGACTACAAGCAGAAACTCAACACTTTGGAACCAATCATTCAACAGTTGACACGTAAAGACGAGAATTTGAACTATATAGTGACTAAAATTACACAGTTAGAGAACAGGAAGGACGACAGCAAGGTGTTGAGTACCCAGAACATCAACGGAGTGAAGCAGAGTCAGGAAGTGAAGAAGTTATAGGCGGACTTATAATAGAAAAACAGAATAATTAAGCTTTACCAGAGCACCATATAAAAGTTGAAGAGTAAGTTTAATGAGAAACTGTGATTGTATCTGTCGATATAAGTTAATACGCCAATAAAGATTGCTATCATATAACAAAATCAAATGTTATAGTATCTGTGATCATTCTTTTAGAATTGCTTCATCGTTAGAAAGACCTAATTTGTAAGGTTTGTTAAAGAGGTATGTCATGAAGATCGACTTCGAGTGGGATTACTCACGAAAATTGCCGTCTAGGTGCTGGCCGATGAAAGCATTGAGGTGTTTATTGGGCACGCTGTATAATTTGGTTAGATGCCTTATCTTTCCTACAAGGCCTTCAGAATATTATTGAGGGTAACGATAAAACAAAGTATGATCGTTAGAGTTCGGGTTATCGTAGTTTGTATTGGATCTAAATTTTTGCTGACCCAAATAGCCACTCATGGACCATATTTTGTAGTAGTCACTCGCACTTTTTTATTTAAAAGTTGGATTATTCTTTATCTGGAGTTACTTTCGGCCGACTATGCATTTAGCGGAGTCCATTGCCAGCAGATATTGACTTTTGATGCTTATCCATTTATGTTCATTTATTTTGCAACTCTTAAAAATCTAGACAATTTATTCATATGGTTTAAACAGCAGTGAAAGATAGAGTTCAAGCCATTATTTTACAAAATCTGCTCCTTTTTCTGCTGCGATGAAATTGTTTTCGTACGAGAAATGCCATTGAACTTTCGTGTGCAGTTATTAATCTATGACCCAATCGAAAGGTGAACCGTAGTGTGGGTGCCAATACATAAGCACCTTTGGAAGATTGCCATAGCGGTTAAAAATGAATTCGCTTGGATATTTTCCAATGTTCAGTAACCAATCGAAACTCTCTAAAGCTAAAAATGAGGAGTCCATATAAATTCCACCATACTTAACCATGAGAGAGAGACGGTACAAATCTCCCTTTGATTGGGGATATGTTTTCACTTTTGCGTTTGCAAGAGTAAAATTGATCTTCGCCAAGATTTCATCATCGAGGTAACTGCCTAAATTGGTATCATTGACTTCATTGACCACTAACCCAGATATTGCTCCCATCCTTCGGAGATTCTCAACACACAATTGCGTCGATGCTCTGCTGTTTTTAAGTCCTTTGTCCCAATACACCCAAATAATTTTAGGAAGGGTTTTCCACGGCTCAGCGCTTGTATTTACAAAGGGGCGTTCTTTATTCTCGTAGATAAATGGTTCGCTCGCGTTGGGAAAATACATTTTTTGAATGTACGACCCATTCATAACTCCCTTGATTTTTCCTGTAGTATCTGCCTTAACTTTCTCTAAAAAATCGTTTAGTTCGTTGGGGATAGTAGAAAATTCGATGTACCTCAAATTGCCAACGTTGGCATAGAACTCCTGAATATCATACTTGGCTAAATTCTGAATAATCTTCTGAGGCTGACTATTTTTCCAAAAGACTTTGATTTTATAGGGGGCATAATGGCAGTTAATGTTAAAGATACCAAAGTAATCGATGGCGAAATGGCGATCATTTATTTTAGGATAGTCATCGTCCAATTGCTGCTGTTTATTTATAATCACCTTCTTGACAGCTATTAAATAATACTCAAAGTAAATGTCTTTGCCCTGCAGCCCTTGATAGTGCTTGGCGTTTTTTTAAACCTAATCACGGCCAACGTCAGGATTCGTCAGGATTTATATCATTTCATTAATTATTTTACCAATAAATTCTGTGTTCTTTTTAGCGGCGATAAAATAATTTTATACGGCTGGAGTGAGCACCATATATCTGTCTACTCTTTACATGCCCGAATAGACCTGCTTGTTTAGCTTTTACTGAGGTGAACTGTAGTAGGGACTGTAAAAACCCACCACCTGAGGTTTGGCATTATAATTTCCATGGTTCACGTGGATGTTGTATTGTATGTATTTTATCCAATCGAAATTCTCAGTTATCGTAAAGGAGTCAGTGGCTATAACGCCACCTTTTTCGTACAGGATACTAAACATAATCAATATTTTTTCGATCGATTTGATATGCTCATTCAAATTACTCTTTTAGTTGGCTTTTAATCGATCCTAAAGGACCTTCATGGTCTTGCTTATCTTCTCCTTGGACTCAGTTGATAAAGTCGCAAGATAGTTGTTTCGAGTAATGAGATGGAATGTAAAGTTGCTGAGATTCACAAAATATTTGTTGTTTTCAGATATCAGCCTCTTTAAGTAGTTCTCTTGTTATTGATCGTTGTAGAACAACCAAAAGTCAGACTATATTTCGAATTACTCCTTTTTGGTTTATACAGATTTAGGTTCGGGCTATGGCTTTGGCTTTGGTTTTTACTCGAGAGAATGCAGAGGCAACAGCGCACCTTCTTCAATCCAATTTACACTTTAATCCCGCACTGATTTAGTTTCGCTTTCGTATTTTTAGAGCGATTTATGCGTGTCCGTGAGTTCCTCCTAAAGATTACTAATCGTTTATTTGAGTTATTGTTAAATTATACGATTTTATTCGATTTGCGATCTCAGCGCAATAACTTTTGCTTACATCTACGCTGATTTTTTGATGAACTCCCTCTCTTTCAAATCAAATTATTATTGTCCCATCGGTCGAAGAAATTTTGGTGCGTGAAGAATACCCTAATAAAAAAGAACAGCGAATCCGAGTACAAGCAGTACTGCTAGCAAAAAGTAGCATTTGCTGGGTTAGCTTGTTTGACATTTTTCCTTCAGCCTCTCTAAGCAGCTTTTTTCTTGCTGTTGCACCTATTTTTCTGGTTTAAAATTGGTTTCCTCCTCTTCGTCAGCATCCTCGGTGATGAAGCTCTCCGATTCCGATTCTTCGAGCTTGGACAGATGAAGAACCTTAATTTTCTTCATTGGCTATTATATTTAAATTCTTAAAAATTATTAAAAGATCTATTGTTTACAAATAAAACAAATTTTGTACGTCCATTATCTATCACACATTATTAATGATAATTACTATATCAATTTTCCAGTAGATATTTATCGTATATCACTCATCTCTTCCGTTTTAATATCTGATTATCCTCAGGAGTAGCCGAACTAATTTCATTCTGCTATTCTGGTATAAAAGTGTAGAGGAGATTAAGCCGCATGTGTTTTGTAATATGCAATCATTTAAAATACATTTGACTATATTTAATTTGACTGAATTTAATGACATTGAAGAATACAATTGGTATGCGCTTCTTGCCGAAGTCAGGGAGTATAATCAGTAAATGTAAAAAATTGATTATTCAGATGAACAGCCTGTTGGTGTTAAGGAATTTCTTTAGAAAATTAATATGATTGAAGAAGTGGAGATAATACATTTAAGTAACAATATTCATTATATAGCGGAGTGTAGTTTCGATTAGGATGTTTTCTTAGAATTAGCAAGGGGTCAATGAAAAAGTTTGATAAGTCTAACTATCAGTAAAAATATCGCTATCAAGATCAGAGTTCGAAATAAATAGAGAAGTATTACAGACACCTCGCAGAGATGAAAGCTGAAAAATTACAAAATATCACTTTAATAGGCAACAATATTGGGCCTGACATTTTTTTATCACTCACAAAAGCAAGTTGGCCAAAAATAACAAAAGTTAATTTTCGTAATAATAGTTTAAAAAAGAAACAAATTAAATTGGAGACAAAGGATGCAATTATCTGATTTTGGCGGGTTGGAATATGGTGCAAATTTATTTGCGTATTAAATGATTAAAAAAGAGAATATAGATTTATGACATTAACAATTGGAAAGAGAAAAAAGTATGTAGTACATTTACCGACTTACAATTTTATAAGCAACATTTATAAATTATTGGATTTCCAAATGTCTGTATAAAATACAACTAACGATGATGGTAATAAAATAATCCAAATAAAGTTAATACTTTCAGTTAATTTTTTTACAATAGTTGTAATAATCCCTCAGGGAAAATAGAAAGTTACCTGCTATTTTGAAAAATTATCAATACAAATTTATCACAAAGCTTTCTTTTAACAATTACTTTAGCGGAAAACACAAACTTGGAGATCACGGAATCGATTGGATTGTTTAGGCGCAATTACCTTTTATCACTGATTTAGAACTTATAAACAACAATATTACTCATCGAGGAGTCGCCTAAATGAGAAAATGCAAATGGAAAGGCATTGAATTAATACTTCTAAGTCAAAATCCTCTCAAAAATATTGGAGTTAAAGAACTAGTCATAAATAAGTGGAAAAGTTTGAAGTGCCTCTGTTTGAGTAACATTGGGCTTACTGACGATGGAGCTAAGATACTGAGCAAAGTTCAATGGTCAAAATTATAGCAACTTGGTATGATGTCGAATCATTTGACTCATTAAGTTTGCAATCACTTAATTCGCATTAATTAGGCATAATTACCGATGTCTTGGACGAACCCTAGCGATAGTTAATAATTTAATGAATATTAAAAAATGTAAAAATTTCATAAAATGATGAGAAGATACAGGTAAAAATAAGAAATCGAAGAGGCAATTGTCAAAGGAGATGGATAAGTCTAGAAAGGTACATAATGATGCGAAAGATGGTTCATAGTCTACTATTCTGATTAATTGTATTTATGTAAATCTATTTAGGGATTCGATTGTATCGCGTCCCATTAAGCATTCCACATAATCATTACTCGTCAGTACCAATTGGTCAATATCTGTTGGGCATCACACCTCATCCAATTCATAATTTAAATCATTTAATTTTAATTTATTTCGGGAAACATGAATAGCCACAGTTGGCTGGCACCCAAAGAGCCCGTTTGGCTTCTTAAAGCATCGATATTCACCAAAGCAATTGTAGAAACGCTTAGCAGCGATGGCGCTATTTGTACTTTGGAGGACGGCTCCCTCGTGCAGGTGAAAAAGGCTCTGCTCTTTCAGCGAGACCCTGGCCACAAGTAATTCAGCGAATAGCGCTGGGACTTAATGGACACTGACGTCCTCAATGAGCCCGAAGTGCTAAAAACTCTCAAGCTGCGCCTCTAAAACAATCGCATATATACATTCGTTGAAAACTCTCTGCTCGCTGTCAATCCCTACAAACAAATTAATTTCATCTCCTTAAATCAACTTAAATCACTAAAATTATTTTATCACCCCTAGACGACTTGATTAATATATCATAATAAAATCACTGCTCTGCTTGATCAATTTGAAATTTTATTAGTTATTGCCGATGAAAAGCATTCATTTTCTGATTTTACACTTTTTGATAGGGTTGATGTTATTGTTAAAGATAATTAGATCTAAAAATGTTATCCATGTACTACAATAAGTCCTTTCATGATCTCAAAATCATTTTAACTTGGCACTTTCCAGTTGTCAAACTAATTCTTTCGGTTATCAAAGTTAAATAGAAAGATTAAACTACATAATTACCTCTGTGCTTTATAAAAATATCATGATTTAATATTCATTTAACTCTAATTAATTATTTCTGGCGGCAATGGAATCAAACTAGGAGCGAATTGATATTTGCTTTGACTCTTATCCTCAAAATTACATGATTATATATTATTTTATAACAATAAAATGAAGACTCGCTAATCAAGGTGGGCATTTTTTCCACAAATCAATTCAAATATATTTTTTTAATATCAAAAATATTGTGTAAAAATATTAATTTAGCTTATTATCTA
>Ga0302185_10000706_pt1 | contig 25107 bp, 31 predicted proteins | sample II_Bog_E1_1_FD_200231 | JGI IMG/M metagenome (GOLD analysis project Ga0302185, IMG submission 200231) | Peat permafrost microbial communities from Stordalen Mire near Abisko, Sweden - II_Bog_E1_2 | ecosystem: Environmental > Terrestrial > Soil > Wetlands > Peat | place: Sweden: Abisko... | reverse complement strand
AACTACCATCCTTATGGGCTGAAAGTCTGCCGAAATGTTCATAATATTGGAATCTACTGACCGATTTATATTGAGTTTTCAAGGCTCACAGTATATTTTTCGTGTGCGAAGTTTGAGTAACTTATGTTAAACTGCGCCCTCTGCCTGATTAATAGCATAACTTTTTAACTTAAAGGCTAACATTTCAATAATTTTATCAATGTCTGCGTCTTCTCTGACAATGATTGTATCGGCAAGTTTAGGAATATTTAAAACGAAACCGTTGGCTTTACTATCTGCTTTGCCTCGTTCGTATTCCTGATCCATTGATTTATCATGAGGAATAACTCTTGATCCAGTTGGCAAGTCGACAATTTCGGCACCAGCGTCATGAATCATCGCAACGCCGCCACCCCAATTATCCGTACCTTTTGCAAGCATAGGGATAGCTGGTTGATAATGCTGACCGCCAACCATCGGAACCCAGTTCGGCACATCTACAGATATATTGTTAATTCCACTGATTACGTCATTGATAACTGCTTTTACTGTACCCAAAACATTATTGCAAATAGCCGCAATCGTACTGAATATACTGCTAAACACATCAACGATGCCTTGCCAAGCCATACTCCAATCGCCTGTAAATGCACCAGTTAAAAAGGTTATGATTCCACTGAATACGCCTACAATGCCCGTAATAATAATAAAAATATTATTGAGCAGACCATTTAAAATATCTCTGGCAATATTGGACATTGTATCAAAGCCATTTGTAAAAAAATTAGCAATCCAGTTTATGATAGATCCTAAAGCATTGCCACCAGTTGTCGCTATGGATAAAATACCAAGCCATAAGCCAGCAAAAAATTCTTTTATAGAATTAATCGACGTATTAAACGTATTTACGATGCCTACCCAAAGAGTCACAAAGAATTCTTTGATCGGTGTCCAATACGTATAAATCAGATAACACAAACCAATAATAATCATGATGGCGATGCCTATAGGATTCGCAAATAAAAATCTTGCGGCCATTCCTACGAGTTTAAATATTTTTGTCAGACCTAGTAGGTTTTTACCAACAAACTTTGCAGCACCGGCAATCCCTTCAATAGCTGGCACTATGCCGGAAACTAATCCAATCCATGTACCGATTAATGACATTGCCCCACCGACTGCGACTGTAAGCGCACCAAACACAATAACAAACTGAATTACGTTTGCAATCAGTGCTTTTTGTCCATCAGATAATCCATTATATGCAGCTAAAAGGGTTTTAATCATTGTTGCTGATTTAGTAAACACAGGCGCCAGCGCATCACCGACTGTTACCCACGCATTCGCGAGGTCTGTCATTGCCTGTTGTGTTTTTTCACCAGGTGTTTGCATTTGACTCCACATTTTATCGAGCGTCGAAGCACTGCCTTCGTTAATCTGCTTTAACATGCCCTGCCATTCGGAAACACCATCTTTACTCGCCATCATCATAGCCATTTTGTAACCATCAACATTTTTAAATAATGCCTTAAATTTTGTATCGTCGCCCATCTTGGCGTAGACATCAGCAATAACTGGAGCTAAACCCTGCGCCTGAATCCGCGCGGCTGAAACATCAATCCCTAATTTAGCTAGAGCAGGTTGAGCTTTTGCAATGGATGTAATCATACTGTCCATAATACCGCCTGATTGTGCTTCATCATATCCACGATTACGCATCATTGCCAGTGTTGTTGTTAATTGGGAAAGCGATATTCCAGCCTGCGCTGCTTTCGGGCTTAATGCCGCTACACTGGCCGTAATCTTATCAATGTCACCATGGCAAGCCTTGGCTGCTGTAGTTAACTGGTTATAAGCGGCTGCGGTGTCGGCAGTACTTAAGTTATAAGCTTTCGACATTTGCGCCCCGTATTTTGTAGTCTCAGCCAAATCCATTTTAGCAACACGGGCAAATTTAGCTGTATTCGACATCCATTCAAGAACTTCGCCCTCTTTGATGCCGCTTTTTACAGCCTGTTGTGTAGCCTCGGCCACCTGATCATTTGCAATGGCATACGTGGATGATATGGATAATATGCCAACTTTCATTTTTGCGGCAGTCTCGTCTGTTATGTAGCCCCATATTTTCATCTGATTAACAGCACCATTAATTTTCTTCGATGCCTCATAACCTTTTTCAGCGGCTGCCGTAAGTGTAACCACGACTGCGGCATTTTGCATGCTTGCCATACTCTTACCGATTTTCTGGAAACTTTTAGCTGTACGGGTATTGACCTTGTTCATTTCCTCCAGCTTAGAACCAAGCTGCACCACTTGTGATTTTGCACCACTCATTGCTGTTTTTGAGGTATCCAATGCTTTATTGACCAATCGTAGTGTCGGACTAAATTTATCTTTTAAGGACATAACGGCATCTATAACTCTAGCCATTTATTCATCCCCTTCAGGGGTATTTTCTTTGTTTCTTTGTTCTAGCTCATAACGAATAAAGCTATATAAAATTTGTTTTTCACCGACTGGAAGCCAATATATATCAGACGGTTTCATATGATGAAAACGCCAAGCATAATATATTAGCTGTGCTTCCGGATCGGCTTCAATTAGTTTTTTATTTCTTCATCCGCTTCGTCATCATCTTTTTCATAACCGGATAACTCATTGATTTCGTTATAAATATCTGCGATTTCTCCAGATAAAAATAATTTAGTGACCAATTCTTTTGGAGTATTTACGCTAAAATGTTCTAACAATTTTTTATCTTTTAATGAAGGTTCTTTTACTCCATCTAAAATGGTAAAAACCTGCATCTCATAAATGTTTACATCCCGAACATTACCCTTTTTGCCTAGGTCGATACCCATGCGTTGAATTTCGGCGTAACGTTGTGCATCAATTGCCTGTAATTCTAATATAAAATCAGTTTTCAAAGCTTTTGACAAGCGGTTTATTTCATATGTTTTATGAGGTTTTTCCGTAAGCTTTCCGGCATCAGCCTGTAGTAATTTATCTAATAAACTCATGTTTGATCATTCCTTTTCTTGTTTAAATATCCCCACGCGCAAGCGTGGGGGATGTAAGATTTATTCGTCGGCTGTATCTAAAATATCCCAGTCACTGAACGTAAAGTTATAAGATTCTTCACCATTTTTCTTGGCTGCCCAATCAATCAAAATCAAATCATCAAAGACGGCATCTTTAATTACGACCCGTTCTGTGCCAATCGCATCGGGATCTGCTAATTTTGATATGATTGTACAAATGGTTTGCTTACCAGCTTTCATATTTGTGTTCATTTTGTTGATCATGTACGAACTGACTTTATTCATTTTTAAAGAGCCTTTACAGGTATAGCCAGTAACTTTGTACTGTTCACTTAACGTTTTCACGATGGAAACGGCTGTCTTATTGATCGTTACCTGTGCTTTCATTTCTACGATTTGCGCCATATAGTCGCCATCAATCCAGACCTCGCCTTGTGTGCCATTCATGACTTGCTTCGCTGTCATTCCTTGCATATATCATTCACTCCTATAATTTTTCATATAAAAAAGCACGTACTAAAAATCAGTACGTGTCATTAAATTGAAATACCTAATTTAATTTGTTCGATGGCATCTAAAATCTTTATGGCTGCTGCTAAAAATACCTGGTCTCGCGTATTGGCTGCATTCACATCTTGATCTTTCATTGCCGCAAGTTCAGCCTGTGTATAATCGCCATTTGAAAGCAAGTATACGCGTTGTTGTGCCGTATCAATAGCCACGGTATTTTTCTTTGGATCAAGAATTCCGTCCAGTTCAAGCTGATCAAAATAGCCTTGAATGGCTGAAAGTAGCAAACACTTATGATCGTAACTATTCGAATACTTACCAATATACGAATCATTCGCCGTGGTTTTGATATCGTCATGAATAAGATCCATAGCATCAATCAATTTAATTTTCTTAAAACTATCTGACTTATCCTGAGTCGTTGTTTGTAGTGAATTAACGCCACGGGCAATTTTGAATTTACTGCCATCAAACATAACGAACAATTCACCAGCACCTATTTTTGTATCCATTTGTTCCTTTGTGTACAAATCGCAAGCAATGACCTCGCTGAGTGGTGCGAATGTACAACTGATGGTCAATGGTGTACCTGCAATCATTCCAGCAATTCTGCTGCAATACTGTGCAGTCGTATAGGTTTTTGCGGCTGTTGTGATGCTTGTATTTGTGAAATTTATAATACCTTCACTATCCGCACTAGCATTTGGTAGAACGGCTTTTACCATTTTATCCTTTGTACTCCGCATGGTTTTAATCCATGTTTCAATGGTTATTACATCCGCTGTCGCAATGTCTGGAATAACCAAGTAATCCCATCGTGCATTTTCCAACTGTAACAAAACGTCATTGTAGGTCGTGGCGGCAGTTGCTTCGATATAGACTAAAACTTTGCTTGGTGGTGTTTGATATCCCATTAAAGCCAAACCAATCTGTTCCTGATTCTCCGCTGATAGCGTAGTCGGAACATCTGTACTTGTGTAAATTGTGTACGGACTTTTAAACGTTGTCGGGTCATCTTCACGTAAAATCATGGCTACAATTCCGCGCTGAGACCGTTGAATGGCTGTAATTGCTGTACTTTTAAACGCAATCGTAATTGACGGTAATCCTAATCCCATTTTTCATCATCCTTCTTATAACAAAAGAGCTAGTACGATTTTGTATTAGCTCCTTATATGTTCTGCTAAATTTAGTTTTTTCATCAAATCGTAAATTTGTTCTTTCCGATTTGTGTTATCAAAATAATCAATTTGTATTGTGACTTGCAATATATCCTGTTTCTCGCCAATACGGTCTGCTGTAAAGTTTTTTACATGCAGGTATCGATCACTAACTTGAAAACCTGTATCAAAAATCAAATTTAAATCATCGGTCATATCCAAATAAGCTATTTCTTTATTGATATCCGGACTAGCAAAGTAGGTGACAATAATACTTAAGGCATTGCTATTTGTATTTAATGATTCGGTATCTGTTCTTTTAATTAACTTAATGAAGAAACACGGCTGCGAGAATCCCTCTACAATCTCATTTGTATATATTGGATACGCATACTTGGTTTCTATTAAGGCGCTGATTGCCGATAGTAGAGCAGTTTGTTTAAGCATTTTTTATCACCTACCTGTCTAATTTTTTTATAATTTCTTTTTGAAACTTTTCTAATGCTTTAGGTAAAACATTGGCTTCGACTTCCTGTGCAGTAGCTTCTAAAAAGTGCTTTCCTTGTACAAATCCTTTGATATTGCCCTTTTTATCTTTCTGTACATGACCACGATCAAGTAAATGAAAATGTGGTGATGTTGTCCAGACATTGCACACTAAGTCTTCGCCCCGATATCCCTTTACTTCTGATTTCCATGATTTATTAAGTTTGTTTTTATGGTCGCGACCACTATCAGGACTTTTTTCTTTGACGATCTTTTTAAATTTATTACCTATTTTCTGTAAATGTTTTTCAGCTGTTGCCGGATATTCATTCGCTACAGATTCAATATCCTTCATAAATTCATCAAGATTTTCGAACTGAAAGCCATCATCCGAACTCATGACATAACACCCGTTCCACGTGATTTCTCATTGCAATAAATTTCCAAAGTGTCGTGTGCCATATATGGATCTACGATATTTTGAATTTCAAAGATATGGGTTTGATATTGAATAAGCATGGCCGCACTTAAATTTTTACGATATCGGATTATTATTTTATAGGCGTTTTCAGTTCGATCTTTCTGACCTTCGTAATATTCTCGGCCTCTAACTGGTTCAATCTGCGCCCAGCATTTAAGTACTGTTATCGGAACCTGTTCCGTCAAGCCAAGTTTATTTTTTATATCTTTATATTGTAAAAACTGAACCCGTTTATCCATATTTCCTGTGTTCATTCGGTCTCACCATCCGTATAAGGATACGCACTACATAAACTAATATGATGAATAAGAGCTGTTACACTATGAGGATATTCACTTAAAACTCCGGGCTTTGATGAATTAATTTGCCGGTTGTCGTACCAATGGCTTACTAATAATTTAATCACCAAATTCCAGACCTCATCATCTACAAGATATTGTTTTCCTGTCTGATTGGTAATGTAAGTTTGTGCCGCTGCCATTAACGATTGAATCAAGGTATCGTCTTCTGTTAAGTCTGAATCCACACGAAGGTATAATTTTACGTCTTCTAAAGTCATTTATTTATTGTCCCCCTTAAAAAATATACTCATACCCGAAAAGGGTATGAGCACTTTAAGGTCTTATTTATTTTGCTGCTGCTGCCGGAATATTTAAAGTAACAAGGCTGTTTTTATCAACGACTTTACCGTCGGCCAGCATGATTGCTTTCATAACCTGGTCGTCAGTTGTGTAATCTTCGTAACGTCTCATACCGATTTCAAAATTTGTATTTAAAACGTAGTCATCCATTTTAAAGATAAAGGCAAAAGTTTGACCAGCTGTTGCGGCTGCATAAGAAGGTAAATAGTTACAAAGAATTACTTTACGTCCTAAAAGGCTTCTATCTGCATCACCATTGATACCATAATTCACACGGGCAATTGGCTGTTTGTTCGTATCTACCATGCTTAAGAATGCACCAAAAGTCTGTTTCGTCATTACATAAACAGCGCCTGTTTCATATTCGATAGGGATGGCTGCTTCTGCCGAAACTAAGGTCGGATAGTCAATTGCAGTTACGGATATTACCTGATTTGCATTAGGTGTTTCTGCAAGGATACCTGTTGGTTGACCATTTCCTGTACCGCTGATTATGGATTTTTCAAGTGCAATGACCATAGCTTCGGCAATGTTGTTAACAATGGCATTTTCAAAAGCGGAAAGAGCTATATTATCTAAAGTAAAACTTACGCCAACAGCGCAACGAAGTTTGAAATAGCCAAAAGTTAAAGTTCCCATCGCTTTATTTTGAACTGTAGATCCAGCACCATCCGCAACCCATGTCGCAACTGGTTTAACAGAACTGATTGGAATACTAACACCGCCTTTATAAGCTGTGCGAGTGATTAGTGGCAAGATCATGCCCGAAGCCGTAAGTTTATCGATGACACGATTTAGTACTGTGGTCGGGATAACTGCGCTAGCATCGGCTGTACTAGACGAACGATATTCTGCTGGTAAATCTGAGTTTTTAATAACAAAATCTTTAAATGCTTTTCTGTATTCAATGGATTCAAATTTATCTTCCATATTTTTTCTGACCTCTTTTTCTTCTGGTTTTTGTACCGCTGTGACAGGTACTTCACCAATGTTAATTTTATTAGCAATTTCACCTTTTCTGCGAAGTTCGACTTCTTCTGTTTCCAAAGCCGCGAGTTCTGTTTCGACTGCTGCCAGATCCAGCTCGGAACCATCTTTCAATGCTTTGCGAATCTCAATTTTACGATCCATAATTTCTTTTAATCTTTTATCCATGTTTTGAACACTCCAATTAATTTTTTATTATATTGCCAGCCATCCAGCCATTTTGATTTGACTATCCAGTCAAAAAAGGCAAAATTAAAAACACTATAAGAAATAGTGTCTTTGTTCGATTTGTATTAAATTTTCAATAAATCAGCCCAAAAAGTGACCTCGTAGGATTCGTTTTAAGAGACTTTTTTTGCTTGGTCTATAGTTTGTATAGGTCTAAAAAGTAAGCAAAACTAATTTTCTGCGTTGTGCTTCTTCTTTAGCAATTTTCTCTGCTTCAATATAACCTGAAAAACAATCTCTCGCACTCACGCCAGCACCATCTGCAATATCAATGCTTGTGCCATCATATGCCGGATCGGGTACGGCTGATACATCATAAATTTTATCAATTCTTAAAATTCGTCTGGTGTGAGTTAAAGAATCATAGTTTTCTTGCGCTACGGTAAAACCAAAACTCATTTTGTCTATGTCACCACGCTGGATCAATTTATATAAATCTTGTCCGGCTGTGATATCGGCTAGATTGGCACGGACATTTAAACCCATGTTATCAGCTGTGAGGCTTAATGTTTTATTACGAGTACGTGCCAATACAAAAAAGTTATCGTTATGATCATACTTAAATGGAACGTCTGACATATCACAACCGATTAAGGCATCTTTATCAATAATTTCTTTATACTGTACACCATCAATTTCAGCTAAAACAGTAGCCTGTTCAAATACTGCGGCACATCCTTCAACTAAGAGCTGATTGTCTGCTTGCTGTTCTGATGCACTGATGACTGCTGAACGATATTCTTTCTTATGCATTTTCTTCTTCGCCTTCCTCACTGTTATCTGTAGCAACAGGATCTGCTTGCCCTAGTTGGTACTGATTTTGTTTGTTCGAATCCACAAAATTTAAACTTACCTGTCGTTTGTCTCCATCGTCTACAGCAGAGAAGCCAAAGATTTCACGCGCTTCATTAAGCGTTATAATCCCCTGCGGCAGTAAAGCCTGTACCATCGTTGTTTTCGATTTCATGCTTGCATATTGCAAACGATTTGCTGTAAATATAACTTCATTGCCATGACCCTTTTCTCGTTCGGTGAAGAGCTTCGAAGTAAATTCTAATGACAATTTTATAGCAATAGGTTCAATGATTGATTCATAAAAAGCTGCCCATTGATCCTCGGTATAATTCCCCTTGATAATGGCTTCATTCAAACCAAAGTATCTGTAAACATCATCCCTGATAAATTCCATTTGTGAATGATCTGCTGTTTGGATATCACTGGTCAACTGATGAAAAGTACTTTTTTGATCTATAGTGGCTATACCTGTAGAATTAGAAGTATCTAAAAAGGAATCAACAAAATTCTTGTTAATTTTTTCGATATCGCCGGGTTTTAAGTTGCCGACTACTTCTAAAATCCCACGTAATTTTGTACAATTTTTAACTGCATTTTCCAGACCTTGTTTAACCGTATTCAATATCTTAAGAGGAGATTTTAAGGGGCGTTCGTTTGTTTCGCCGAAGAAATCCTCTCGATTGAACTGGTCTCTGATATGGATGATATCTGTATAAGGGATTACCATTTGTCCGGCGCTCAAGAAATTAAACTTACAATACAAAACAGCGTCTAACTCAACCAGTTCGACATCACCATAATTTAAGGGATATAAGCCAATGATATTTCCTTTGCTGTCACTCTTAATATAAACAAAGGCATTATTATAAAGTGCCAATTGGCTTACGATCTTGTAAATAAAATCATACGTACTCATATACTCATTCGGGCGAGTCGATAAAAGTGAATCGATAACGCTATCTGTTTCAATGATTTTTCCGTTCTGTCGACGAATATGTTTAGGCTTTAACTTGGCTGCATGTTTAGCGATCGTATTGATACAAGTTCTAACGGTTGCATCATCATAACTATTTCCGTCCCACGGTATGAAAACATTATCGGAATTGTTCAATTGCCGAAACATTGTATACGGTTTATCAGCCACGTTCCCTTGGAAGTCTTCTACATTAAAGATTGACTTAAACATACTTCTAAAATTAATTCTCAATTGTTTTTCACTCCCTTCTTTAATTGTGTTATAATCACCAATGAAAGAAGGTGATTATTATAGATTTTAATCAACTTGATACTATTTCCGAAGGCTTACTTACACTTTTTCACGAACACCGCGCCCTTGCTATGAATCAAATATCTTTACTGACCAATCTTCAATTAGAGCAATTTTCTGATCATATGCATATTTTGCTTGATAAAGATTACATCGAAAATACTTGTATTGATAAGTGCAATGATAAGAACGTCTATGCCAGTGGTTCTTACAAAATAACCCTTCATGGCGATATTTACTTTGACCTTAGGCATAAGCACAATCAAGATCAGCGCAAAGATTTTATATTGCGAATTTCGCCTATTATTATATCTATCATCGCACTTATATTTAGTGGAATATCGCTTGCCAACACATTGCACCTGATAAACATAGCGCCATAATTGATATAATCAGGACTACTAAATCCAGCTTATTTTCTTTATAAAATTTGATTCCATATTTCATAAAATTAATTGCATTGCCCAAAATACATTTCAAATTTTCCACCTCCTGCCCAATCAATATATGATGAAGCAAACTATTTAAATGCTGTTTTTATTTTCGTTGCAATCTCATCCACGTCAGTGAAATTTGTTGATATTTTTTTGATCTTATATAATAAAACTGCCGAAGAAACCAACATAATAAACTGTTTTATACAATAAAATACAGTAAAACCAGCAACTGCCGCTCCTATAATTTGCAGTAAGAATATTAATATTTCCATGTTTTCAACCCCCTAAATCATATTTAAGTAATCGTCCATATTTCTTTCATACGATGTATAAGCATCCAATAAACTGGCAAATCCATCTATACGTAACCTTTGGTTAATTTGCTTTTTAGGCTGGATATTGCCGTTACGATCAATATCCACGGCAACATTACCCATACACCATTTCAGAATTGGATTGTTATTATAATTAATATGTTTGGCTTCAAGATGGGCTGCTAAGTTCTGCATTGGTACTGAAAGTGTCTGCTTGCCCTGTATAACTCTATCCATAGTGGTCTCGCCAAATGTATCGGCCATTTCTTTGGAAAGATACTGAGCGCCCCACGCATCATAACCGCACTTGTATAAATACAGATCATATTTTTCTTGAATCTCCAAAAACCATTCCGTGATTAAGTGAAAATCGTTGATGTTGCCTGCACTCGTCCTTAATAAATCTCTTTGAAACCAGATATCATAAGGTGCATGATCTTCATGTTTCCGTTTTTCAAATAAATCCTCGGGAATCCAATACATTTGGTGACAATAAAACATAGGATCATCTGGTGCTAGTTTAAATAAAATAGTTGCACAAGTTAAATCTGTTGTCTGACTCAAATCGAAACCGCCAATACAATACGATGGCTTAGGAGCAAAATCATTAAAATTAAAAGTCGCCTGATTATCGATCTGTTCGAATGTTAGATATGCTTGACTGGAATTTTGCCTTAAATTGAAATCCTTACATAAAAGATTCGGAACTAAACGGGAATTATGTTTTGCCGCTTCTACCTTTTCCGCAAGTTGCTGTAATGATTTTATACTGCCCAGTCCTGGATTCGCTTTACCCCAAGCCTGTGGATTGGTCCATTCTTTTAGTGAGTCAAGTTCGTAAATTATAGGTAAGACCCTTTCGTTTTTATAACCATTTGGGTCTTCATATCCATTTATGATATCGGTACATTGTTCATATTTCTGATCATAAATTGACTCCCGAACAGTGCCGGCGGTACTGGTAATGATCGTTAATGGCTGGTCTCTTGCCGTCTTCCCATCGACGATAACATCATATAGGTCGGTAGTTTTCCAAGCATGTATCTCGTCCAGCAAAGCAGCATGAACATTTAACCCATCAAGAGAATTCGAATCAGAACTAAGAGGTCTGAAAGAACCTTCATTCATATAGGATTTTATTTCTGAGACCAGGCACTTCGATCGTCGCTTCAATGCCGGACTTTTTTTAATCATCTTTACAGCTTCGTTCCATATTATTTTCGCCTGATCTTTTCTGGTAGCAGCTGAATAAATCTCTGCACCTGCTTCGTCATCAGCAAAAAGCATATATAAAGCCAAGGCCGATCCTAAAGCAGATTTACCGTTCTTTCGAGCTACTATCAAAATTAATTCGCGGTATTGTCGAAGACCATCCTTGTCCACAAAACCAAACGTTGCAGATACCAAAGCTTTTTGCCACAACTCCAGAATGAAAGGTTTGCCGCCGACTTTACCTTTGCTGTGCTTGCAATAACTTTCAATAAAACCAATGGCATGATCTGCTTTTGCTTCATTAAAAAAATAAGCACCTGACGGATTTTCAATATTATCCATCAAATGCTTATAAATTCTTCGTATTTTGTTTGAGACAATGACCTCATTATTGACTATTTTTTTATAATAAAGTTCAATATAATTCATGTAATCACATCATTTATTTATTCATTTTTAGGAATGCATCAAATCCGTCATCCTGAAATTGTGCATCATCTGGCAATTGATTTAACAATTGAGTTAAGCAAGAAGTATAGTTTTTTATTAATGCATTATAACTTTGGAGCGCCGAACTTTGTTTTTTGCCTGACTGATTTTCTCCGTTTTGATATGACTCGACTACCCCATTTTTGTTAATCTCGACTTGCAAATCCTCAAGAGTGACGGACATAAATGCAATATTCTCAATTAATTTTTCAACGGCTTTTTTCTTATCTTCATCCAAGTCTTTGGATAACTTTCGAAGTTTTACTATTTCTTTTTTAATCCTTTTATCTTTATCTATAACCGCCAATTGCAGGACCTCCAAATCTAAAAATTTTATAAAAACAAGAATAAGGGGGACTACACCCCCTATGGGAAAACAAATTTGTTAAGATAAACTTTGGCACCGGCCTTCGTGAAACCGTTGATCTATCAGGGGTTTTGGGGGGATTCGTCAGATTTTTATTCGAGTCCGATCATGTTTCCATGTGAATCGAAGACTGCTTTCCTATTTTCAGTTTGATTGCCGTGTATGCTGTTGTGACAGTCCAGACAAAGGTACATCAAGTTGTCTAGTTTAAGCGTTATGTCTGGGTTCGTGATATTTTCTGGTGTTAGGTGGACAATGTGATGGCATATGTATCCTTGCCGACCGCATTTCTCACAGATAAAGAAGACTGATGCAGCATATAGTTTGCTGGTCTTTTTCCATGCTTTGGAATTATAAAATGATTTTGCAAATACTTGTGCCATTTTTATTCACTACTTTTTTTCGGTTTGATTTTCTGAGTGCCAATCCAATTTTGTTTACGAATAAAATTTCGATATAAAAAAGGTGGAGGATTTTATATGACGAATTTAAAATTGATTTTAGGAGTGGCACTCAGAAAGGCAAACCGCCACCAGAAAACAATGAGCGTTAGATTATAAATTGCCTTACACCTTATAGGTCATTTGTGGAGGATTTGTTTAGTTTTTATTTATAATGGTATCTATTCTCTCTTTACTGACTTCATACCAATGTGGATCTTTTTCAATCAAGATAGGATAACGATTGCTATTTATGGCCGCCACCCCTGTAGTACCCGAACCAGCAAAAGGATCAAGAACACTATCTCCTTCACTGCTATAGGTACGGATTAAGTACTCGAATAGTTCTACAGGTTTTTCTGTCTGGTGCTTGGTTTGCGTCTGGCTGCCATTGATATTAATTAAGGTTGTCGGGTAATTGCTGTACTGCTGTATGTACTCATGACCAATATAATTATTTCTAATTCCCATTACACTATCTTTGATGCGGCAGGTCTTTTTCTTATTAACTTCGATTAACCCCTGTGGATTATAGATCATTTTATTATTGCTGCCATTAGCGGTTGTACCTTTGCTAAAGAGCAGAATGTTTTCATGCTGACGCATTAGCTTGTTCTTTGCATTTGCAAAATTAGTCTTTTTAGATTTACACCAAACTGCATCGTATTTAAAAATATCACGGCCTGCATTGATAATATCAATAGCTGCCGGAAATGCCATTGTCATAACGATAGTGCCATTAGTGGTAAGGACTCTTTTCCATTCTTTGAATAATAAATCTAAATCCGGTAATTTATCCCATTTGCATTCGGTTGACACATAGGGCGGATCGGTCAAAATCAACTGTATACGATTGTCTGGTATATTCTTCATTGCGAGTAAGCAGTCATCATTATATATTTCATAATTTTCCATAAATCCATCACCTATTTTTTACATAAAAAATAAGCCGTGATTATTAATCAACGACTTAAAATTTATCGCTCTACTATATAGGTGGTTTGCAAGGAATTTATTCAGCTTTTGTTTCACTTAGGCTATCTGATGGTTTTTTATTAAACTAAGCAATCGTAATGATGGCCCATTAGGTTTGTTTTTCCCCGATTCCCATGCCTCTATCGTTTTTGGTGATACCCCTAAAAAGGCGGCCAGTAATTTTTGTGTAAAACCCACTTTATCCCTTATTACTTTAATCTCATCAGCAGTATAATCTGGTATTGGTTCAATTTTTATCATACGCGTATGGCGCCTTAAAGTCTTTTTTTCGCTTTTAGCATCCGTTATAGCCTCATTCAAAGACTCTGACAGCAAATCAAATAGTTCAGACATTCTATTCACCTCATTTATATTTACAATTCAGCTTCCAGTTGATCAACCAATTGTTTCAATGAATTCCTTTCTTCTTTAGTTATATTTTCCTTATCCGTTTTAGAATATATTAATATAAAATATACTATTTCTTGTTTTGTAAAATTAACATAATATATCCTATATCCACCGCTTTTCCCTGTATAATCAGGTGCAAATCGCAGCTTCCGTAAGCGTCCTGTCCCCTGTACAACTCTACCAACATTAGGGTTTTCTAGTATTTCATTTTCGAGACTTCGTAAATCGCTATCGGTAAAGTCAAGTTTTTTGCATTCTTTATCAAAAACCTTAGTATTAATAAACATTCTTTTTATGTCCAGTTGGAAAGACCTCCTGTCTATTTATATATTACCCTATTCAATAGGGAACGTCAAGTAAAAAAAGCCAATGATTAAATCCAAGGCTTTGAAAAATCCCGACCTATAAAAAGTCGGGATCTGTAGGAAATTCTTTACGTGCTATTAAATTCATTTGGTCAGCCGTCAGCATATTACACTTACGGTTCTTTTTACAGTTTCGATTTTGCTTATTAATACCGAATAAATACTTATCGATAAGATGATCATATTCATATTGGTTTTTTGCACTCGCCAGCAATTTTAATAATTCAGTTTCATTCATTGTCTTGACCGTCCTCTATTAAATACTTACTGATTTTAGCAAGAGCATGATCTATCGAAGTAGATACACCAGAAGTTGACCTGTTAGTCATGTTGCCGGCCTCCCACATATTTAAACCATCAATAAGAACCCATTGGATATAATCTTTCTGGTTGCCGTATAGTTGGCTTAATCCGTCTTTCAGGTCGATATAAACGCAGGTCGCTGTTGTATTGCCTGCCTCCGCTGCAATTTTTAATTTGTTTAAACTTTTATATAACTGCCGCAAAACTGAAACTTTAGAATAATTTACATAATTGCTTAATGCTGTATTGTCAACATCACTCATATCAAGCCACGTCCTTAATATTTATTTTGTTAATTTGGATGTTATCTGTACCAAGTTCATCCATAAGTTTTTGACGATTAATGACAATGCCCTTACTGTGATACATAGTGCCATCCTCACGTCGCGTTGCATTAGTGATCGTTCTATATTTGCCAGCGTTAGCAACTCCATGTTTTTAAAGCATACATATCGATTAGGTGTAACTCACAGACAGTTGGGTAATAAACAATAATATATTCGGCCTGACTGCCAAACCCCCAACCAATAATATTTTTTTCAACACTTGAAAAAGTCTCTATAAAATAATTGCCAGTTTCAAAGCGTTTGTCGCTTTTGACATCAACACTTGTGCTGAAGTTGTCAACACGAACGAGGTAGTCAATGTCTTTAATTTGATAGATTTTATCTTTTCGAACGTCAGTCATCTTCCAGTTTTTTTGCAGCATCCATTCAAATACAATCTCTTCAGAATCGGCACCAATTTTAAAAGATTCTATTATATTATTAGTCGTATTACTCATTTTGCAGCACCTACCTTTGCTAAAATGGCTTTGCCCGTTGCAATATCTTGTTCTATATTTTTCAAATTTTTATTGATTTGATCATAAGCAATATCTAAAACTCTGGTAGTTTCTGCTTGATTTTTCTTAATGCATAAGGTCAAAATTGTCATGGCCGCCAAACGTTGTTCTACACTCTCAGACAGGCTTATGACCTGTTCTGATAATTGATACGCCTTATCATATTGGGCTGTTTCTACAGCGACTAGGGCTTGTGTCATCAGTTCATCTGCCTGACCCTGTGCTTCTCTGTTATCTGTAATATTTTTTAAAATTGTTTTCATTGTTTTCATGTAAAATCATCCTCATATTTTTATTTTGTCTTTTATATCAAGGGCGCGTGAGCGCCCCACCTCTTCTTCTCTGTTACAATACGATCCGATCCGGTTTATATCATTTGGCGTATGGCAAAAGTGTCTAACTTTTCAATCTCTGCCTGATCGGCGTCTCGGCAAACTACCGATTTAATATCTAATTTCGCTAGTAATTCATAAATAAATTCCCGGCCGACTTGGGTCCACTGCATGGATGTTTTAGTTTTACAGCCATCATCATAAAGAGCCGTTTTACTTTGGGTGTAACCCTTGGCGCTGTGCTGACTGTACAAGTACCAGCGGTTGCCTCTTTTATATTGGATATTTTCATTAGATAAAATTTGATTAAGCTTTCGGGCTGACATGCCATAATCTGCGGCGATCTCTGTCGTTGTCATCAATGTTTTAGATTTTAAAACCGCATCATGGTATTCAATTTTTGGGATCATTACTTCGATTTGTGTAGCAAGAGCTTGACGCTGCTGTTCTTCTGCTATCCAACGTTGAGCACGCTGGACTGGGTCTTGAATCATATAAGAGTCAACCGGTTGTGCCTGTAAGGCTTTATATTCTTTCTCAATTTCGATAAAATACAATCTGGCTTGCTTACCTTTTTCGGAACGCTGGATCATACAGATTTGTTTTGCCATGTCTAAAGTTAAATAATTATCTGCCTTGTTTTGACCACCATGATTTTCGCTTTCCAAATTTGGAAACCAAGTTATATAATCCTCATTTTCTACAAATCCGTACTCGCACATACGATTAAACCATGTAGTACAGTTGCTTTTTATTTCTAAGAACTCATGAAGGTCTCTTCCCGATACTGCCTGTATCCCATTTGCTAATTCTTCAATTTTAATCATTTCGTTTGTCATTGTCATAATAATGACCACCTTTGTCTATTTTGTTAACGCTGCCGCTGCAAACATTACATAAATGTATTACTCAGACAGATATGTTTTTACACTATTTTGACAAACGAAATGATTTATTTTTTTACATAAAAAAAAGCCCCATACCGATTAAAGTATGGGACCGTGTTCATATATTCTTTTTTATGATTCTGGTAAAATCTCTCCCGTATCGAAAAAACTATACTCGGGGTGATCTACATTAATATAGTCGTACATCGCTATCATATGTTGTGCCAATTCTTTTTCAATTTCGGGATTTTGAAATAACTCTTCAAGCATAGTATACATATGAGCACTGAGATAAATTTCATCTGGTGACCGCCAGTATTTACCTTTAAGGAATGCATGACTTTCGATTTCGTCTATAATTTTATCTAAATTGGCTTCTGGGCATCGTTCATTATATTTTTTTACTAAATCCATTTTATATCATTCTCCTTTAAATTTATGCTGTGGCTTGTTGCTTTATGCTATAAACCGTACTTAAATAATTAACAGCCTGTTGATATTTACAATCAGCCAAGATCATAACAACATCAATTATGTCGCGACCCTTGCCTTCACCGTCCCCTACACATGCAGAAGATCCACAATAGTATCTATAACCGGTTTCGTTAGCGTAAATCGTTGCTGATGGGCTGTGGTCGTCGTGAAGGACACATACAAAACTTGACGGATTTTCAATTTGTAAAAATTCTGCTAGATTAATTTGGTGCAAGTACTCATTAATATTATCTGTAAAAGTAACGAGCGCTGTTTCAAAAGTTTCGGTGGATAAATTTATAATTGCTTGTATCCGTTCAGTTTGGTCTTCATTCGATTTCGTACCAGCGGCTGTCTGAGCCTTGGAAACTTTCGTTATAGGATAAGTAGACAGATAATCTTCTGCGGTCGCCTGTACTGACGTCTGAACCTCATCAAGCTGTTTATTAAATGAGTCTAGGTCATAAGCTTGTCGATTGGCTTGTTTTATTGTAACGTCATAAGGAGCTAGACCTGTATTGGTTTTTATCCATTTACTATTCGGTAAACGTAATAATCTCGATACATCTGTTGCGGCCGGATCTGCTATTTGGGCGATATTAAATAATTTATCCTCTAGTGTATTCCATGCTTGCGTCGTAATATCTCCATAGCAAGCATAGTATACGTGATATCCATTTCTCGTATCTACAATTGCGGTAGGCGTTGGTAGAGCATTTATAACATGCATCATTTTAACTTTTCGGGTCGAAACTTCATCCAGTGAAAAATATTTACCGTCCTCGCCCTTGCCAGCATCGATGTCAACAAACCAAGCAGTAAAACCCTTGATATCGATATCAGCCGGTTTTGTAGTCTTATATCCGAGCGTCTGATTCACTATAAAATAAGTATCGTTATCATCAGTCATTGGATGAGCAATCATTCCTTTTCCAATTTTTTGATAGGTTTTAGGAGCTTCATCATGTAAAATATATTCATTAAAAACTGCCTGCTTATCAGTATTGGATACTGCTGTGTAACCTCCGTTGGTGTTGTCTATTTCTATATTTTCTTCATGATCTCCGGTAATTTCGCGATATATCAATTTCTGCAAATCTTGTCGTGCAAAATCAGTCAAATATGGATCAATTGACTCCCGAAATAATTTGTATAAATCTAGTGTAATGCCACGGTCACGCATCGTAAATATTGGATTAATATAATAACGATTATAATTTTTGCTACCTTTATTATCATTTACAGTAATGATTTTAATAACATCCTTGTCTAATAGTAATCGAAAAAAGGCAAGTCCTGCTGTTTTGTTGCTGTATCCAGCCAATTTATAGACATCTTCCCTTGTCGCAGCTGGATAAGCGTGCTTTGTATGCCCATCACGAAGAATAATCATATTATTATTATCCATATTATACAAAAGTGCTAAAAGGTGACCAGCATCTGCATAGCGATCGTCTAGTACCGATATAATATTATTGTCTACATATAGATGTATTTGTGTTTTTTGACCCCATGGATAATAACGCCCTTTTTCCTCTCTCCAGTATCGCGTTTCGTGGAGTTTGGTATAAACCTCTTGCCCGACCTGTGTAGTCGTCGTGCGTGTTACAACTCCGATTTCAACCTCATTTTTATCAAATTTACTTGTAATTTTTTTATTGTACATAATAGTAACACTCCTTTAGATTTTGATACAAATTATCTTATCTTGGAGTCATTACTCTATTACTGGTCTTATATAATATCACCTGCCTTTAATTAACCATACTTATTTTTTATCGTAATGCATGGTTATCATAAATTTAAGTCGTTTTCCATGTCCAGTTGACTGAACATTTTTACCTTATAATGTCCAGTGGGCTGGACATACCTAAAACTGCCTTAACTCTATATAAATCAATGATCTAGGCTTAAAAAAGCATTAAAATCTGCGTAGAGTTACTATAGGTTTATTATTATACAATTCTGCGCAAGAGCTGTTTCTAATTAAAAAGTTATTTCTAGGATCTTAAAAAATCATTTATACGTTATAGCGAAAAACAAGGTACGATTTACCGGAATAAGCCCCCCCTATTTTCCGGAAAAGCGTACCTGTTGAAATGACTATAATCCCTCGTCCTAACTAGCTTTTTAACTAAAAGCATGCGGACACCTGTATGTATAATAACTATATAGCTTTCCGCAAGAGCTGTTTCTAATTAAAAAGTTATTTCTAGGATCTTAAAAAAAAGAACGGCTTTGCATGTCCGCCGGAGCGGCCACGCTACGCAAAGTGCCCTGAGGTAATTTTTTTATTAAAATGATCTCCCGAAAAGTTAAATATATAAAATAACCTTAGGGAACTTTAAACTCATAAACTTGCGTGAATTAAAGATTTATAATTAATGACGATTTTTTAGTCTGCCCTGTAGTAGATTAAACTTTGCCATTCGCATAAGTATAAATGTACGGGCTGGCAATATACCTTTTGCAAACATTTGATTTGTTTCCCTAAATTTACTATACACTTTTGCATTTCGTCCAGTCAACCCCACTTCTCACACTTCGCTGGTGCGTTTAATATTTTCAATATATACAAGAAGCCATATATAAGCTAAATCTTCTTCACAGACCACCACGGGACGTCTGGATTACAATATAATAATCGGACTGAGTTTTAATATTATTATTTAGTAAAAAAGAATCTTATTTATTAATATCTTTTATAAATCAAATATGCTCAGACCTTATACCTTTAAAGTATAACTAAATATTCTGATAATAGTAATAAAGTTTTTTCATCTTCACACGCTGCTAGACGAAGATAAGCATCTTTCAATGTTGTTGGTAAATTAAATGTATCAACAATTTGATCAACTGGTGTTTGGGCATTAGCTTTAAGCGCCGCTTCCATATCATTAAAAGCTTTGATAAATTTAAATTTCCACGCAAGCGCTTTCTTGCCGGTGAATCCCATAGCTAACAAGCTAAAACCATCACGGTTCATAAGATACTGAGGATAAGTCTTATTGTTGCCTTCAACTTTATAAGTTGATTTGTAGAAAAATGAGAAAGCCGAATTTTCGGTTTTCAGGATTTCATCAATAGTTTCTAGAACATGCTTATGAAGTTTATTAAATTTCTCAGCCACAAGCCTACTTGACGTTATGATCTGCCCTTCATTGATTTCTGTTAATTGGTCAAAGCCGAAAATTCCGCTTTGATACTGTTGATAGATTTAAGTGTTTCTTTTATTTCACCGAAACGAGTTACATAAGCTTTAATTTAAAACTAAATCGCATTGCTTTTTCTAAATGTTTATCATAATATTATTAACGAAGGCGGTGCATTATATGAAAAAAAGATTATTGAAAAAATTATCCAGCCAAAAATATAAAAAAAGAATACCTCTGCCACTATTTTCTGTCCGTAACACTATGTGTACTTTGCAAAATCAAATATCTGCTATAAAAGAAACATTCCAACCTTTTTATCATGTAACCACAACTCTACAAAGTCTCGCCCTTAATATAAGACCAGTTCTATTTCAATTTAAAATTAGTTTAGATAAAGGAATAAAAAAAGTACAAGAAAGTTCGGAAAGATATGCTACACTGTTGCCAAAAGCTGGCTGGGTATTACCAATGGTTTTAAACCCAACAGAAATAGATGATATTGTTGGATATTCCACAAATCTCCTTAAAATAGATAACGCTCTTTATGATTTCTTTATCAAAGATAACAATTACGAATTAAATATAATTTTTGACGATCTACAAAATAACCCAAATCTATCACAATGGAAAACTTTATTAATCGATTGTATAGCTGTTTTTAAAAATGGACATTATATTGTCACCATTCCTGCTTTAATTTCCATAATAGAAGGACTCATCGTGAGTAAAGGATTCGAAGATTCTATTTTAAAATATGATAAATCTAGAAACGAACAAAATACAACTAATATTACATCTATCTCAAAAAATATTCATAATAATTGCAAAAATAAATTTGGTAAAAATTTTATTCCTATATGTGTGTGGCTATCAATCTCAAAATTTATAAAACAATTATATAGTGGCGGCAATTTTTCAGATCCAACTAAGAAACCCCAAAATATAAATCGGCAGTATATTCTGCATGGACGTATATCTGCTGATACATGGAAGGAAAATGATGCGGTACGTCTCTTCGTGTGTATTCATACGCTTGCTTCAACATTTGATTGGCATAAATAAAAAAAGCCGTTATCACACCATGAAGATGCAACAACGGCTAAATATTATATTTCTTTAAAATCCAAAACATTCTCAAAATATTTATGGATAGTATCCATTAAGGGAATAATTTTATTTCTTTCTGAATTCGCATCATTATATTGAGAAATTCCTCTCGCTTTTTCGTCACTATCGTATTCACGAGAAAAATATATTTCAGCTATATTAGTCACAATATTAATTACAATTTGAAAAGTCTTATCAATAATTTCATTTACATCAGCATCTAACAAAAAAGTCCTTTCTCTTGTCGAAGACTTTAAATTATTAATTTTTTTATACAAAGGATCAACATATTCTTGAAAATTTATATGTTTAGCATTCGCTCCTTCCTGATTTGGAAATTTTAAAAACAAAAATTCTTTTTCTAAAGTATCCTCTATTTCCCTATATATTTTATACCTTTTTTCATACAATGAAAGATTTAACTGTCGTCGCGTCATGGCGTTCTGTCTTATGCCTAGCCATATCATTATGCCTAATGTAATTACGGCCGCCCCAGCCTGCACCAGCGTTCCATATGTAGCCCATGACGTTAGAGATTCATTACTTGAACTTGCTACAGTTTCAACCGATCCAGTCGCCAAATTATAAATGAGAATAAGTACAATTATTAAAACACAAAAAGCTTTCCCATACATTGAATGATCTCCACCTTTAAATTTTTTTATTATAAATAAAGTTCGGCCATTTCAAAGATGTCCCACAATCGATAACTATTGTTTTGTATCGCTTTCAATAAAACCCTGTTGTCTATCAAAAGCCCTTGATTTATATTTAGATTAATATAATTACAGAAATAAGCAGCGTAACTAATTTTCTCTTGTTTCATAAACTGTTTACAATAATCGTCGTTCCCATAAAAATCAACATGATTCTTAATTCTAGGTGCAAATAAAGCAATCATTTTTGTTGTGAGAATACCATCATCCGGCTGCAATGATGCTTTTATATGCGGATTTTTAGTGTCGCGTATGATTGATAAGGTTGCCTCATATATATTGTTTATAGTCCCTTCTTTTAAATGATTTAGATTTTGTAATGACAAAATATTAACATTTTTATTCTCTGAATTATATTTCCAATAATTTAATTTCTCATCATAATCTCGAAGTATTTTAAAGTTTTCTGGTTCAAACTTATAAAGCATAATAATAAATAGCGTTAAATATCTAAAAAAATCTATCTTTTGATCGGGAATCAGGCCCTTATCATCAATATCACTTTCTTGATAATAACGAATCATCAAATATTTATTAAGTACTTTTTTTAATTTACGAGGATTTACAAAATGCATTGCTTCAAAAAACTCTTTTACTTTTTTTATATCATCATCATTTTCCGGCAAATCTTTAAAGTAATAATCGATCATTTTATTAATATTAGGCTGTGGCATATCAAAAGAAATATCAAAAATCTTTTCTAGATACTCACCAGACTTAACAACATCACCATACTGACATTTAACGGCCTTATCTACAGCATCCTTATCAATACCACAAACAAAGATAGTTTTATTTCCAAAAGTAAAGAATAATTTTATTGCCGATAATAATTTTAAAACATTTTCAGGTTCACAACGATCTAGGTCGTCAATAAAAACAACCAAAGCCTTTTTTTCTCTTAAAATGTTTTGCTCTAATTTCTTATATTGGTTCTGAAAAGATATTATTTTATCTTCTAAACTTTTATCATCAAGATGATTACCAATTTCTGCATATAATTTGCTGAAATCAAATTTAATAAGAGGGGTATTTATAGACAAACCATTAACGATGCCCTTTGTTACAGCTAGAAAAGCATCAAATAACTCTTTCCGCATTACCTTAGCAGTTTGATGTTGATTTAATATAGAGTCCATCAAAGAAAGTGCCAAATCATTATCATTCTCTAATTTCCAAGCTTCAAAGAATACTGTGGAAAAGACCGTTGTAAAATTTTCATTTTCTTCATCTAATTTACTTTGAACATATCTCATTAAAGAAGTTTTGCCGCTTCCCCATTCTCCATATAAAGCAATCATCTGTATATCAGTTTCTTCACGTTTTAAAAGTGATTCCAAAAATGCTTTGATCATATTACCTTTTGGGATTATTTCCAAAAAATCTTTGTCTGGATGTTGTGCTAAATCTTTCTCTGGCTGATTAGATTTTATTTTATCCAATAACTTTTCTGCTTTGTCTACCTTTGAAATCTCTTGATCCATTTATAAAGCCACCTTATATTGAATTCACGCTTGCTTTATTTTACCATAAATCTCAATGATATAATGCAATTAAAATGTAACCACGGATACTGATACCAGACAAGTTCAATATTGCCACGCTTACTAAATAATATAGCGTAAGTTCAATATTAGCGCGAACGTAGTGAGTGGTAACTGCCACTAAAAGATTCCAAAATAAAAAAACGGTCACTATTTAAGATGACCGCCTTATCAATTTCACATATTCATTAAGTCAAAATCCGGTGAAATATATTCTAACGAAAACCATTTTGCATCTGAATCCCAATTTACAAAATATCTTTGTCCTAGTTTTATCTGTCTACCCAAATCACCATATACCACTCTTTTTCCTTCAAGCAAAAATTTATTTTGCAAACCATATATATCTAGATATGTGGCATCCCATCCCATATTTTTTAATGAGTCCATTGTAAGATATGTAACATAGTTGTTAGTTCCATATGGACCAATAAGCCAAAAATTAGTCATTGTATTTAAAGTTCCTTCATATTGACTGGTTATACACCAAAATTTCATATGAGGATTTTCACCTTGAATTTCATAAATATCTACATAATTCATATTTGAAGTTTCTAAGCTTAGATAATTCTTTGTTTTTGAAAATATCCCTAATAACCCCTTGTCCTTCTGTAATTGCATCTTAATATTTTCTCTGGTTTTTATGCTTGGAAGAGTAATTTCCAAATTTAAATTTTCTCCTGTACTACTTTGTAAATTCAGTTCTTGTACACGTCCTTGAGCATTTGGTACATACCTAACTATTTTTTTCACACTTACAAAATCCATTGCATTTGCACTATTGTTACTTACAATAACGAACAAAACAAGAAAGCTTACTACTATGACACAAATCCGTTTAAACTTAAACAATATAAGCACCCTCCATGATACAATATTTTCCCTAATATAACACCTTCGGTAATAATTTCCATATTCCTTTCAAAAGGCAAATAAAAAAGACGACCCGTTCAGGCCGCCACGTTAATCTATTGTTATTTATTATTCTGCCACCCAAAATGGTGGTTGCCACCCGATTTGGTAGCTGTATTTTTCCAACCGGATCTTGCCTTTCGGCTTGCGGGCTATACCGCCGGTAGGGAATCACACCCCGCCTCAAAGACTGTTTTATATTAACTTTACGAATTCATAGTAACACTTTACTAATTCATTGTCAAATT
>Ga0302185_10000705_pt1 | contig 25163 bp, 28 predicted proteins | sample II_Bog_E1_1_FD_200231 | JGI IMG/M metagenome (GOLD analysis project Ga0302185, IMG submission 200231) | Peat permafrost microbial communities from Stordalen Mire near Abisko, Sweden - II_Bog_E1_2 | ecosystem: Environmental > Terrestrial > Soil > Wetlands > Peat | place: Sweden: Abisko... | reverse complement strand
CAGACTTAAATATTTTGATAACCCCATGGTACCCGCCGGCATCCAGCCCGGCATTTTTAATATGGGGCGCGATATCAGCTTTAAAGTTATTGTGAAGTTTGATCTATCTCCGCACGCCAAATAGGCTGCCGGTTTATACCCCAAATAAGGGCCTGCTTTTTGGGCAGGCCTTTTTCTTTTCTACGGGATATTTAAAACCCGGCTGATTGATCGGGCAATAGAACGATAGAGAGGCAGTTGGATAAAATATGAAATAAGATGAGAAAGGTGAATGAGAAATTTGACGCGAGAACATTATTAGAAACCCTTGAGCTGAAGATAACAACAGCCCGGCTAAAGGTATTATCTGCAATCGTCCCGGTTGGTACGGCTGTTTCAATCAGGTCGATCACACGGGGAACCAAAGGCATAAGCCGCATAACACTGTATAAAACCTTAAAAACACTCGAAAAAAAGGGCGCGATTTACAAACTATTTGATCTTAGGGGCGCAACATATTATGCCCTTGGTAGCTTTGATGGCGTCAAACAGCCACCTATGTATATACATTTTAATTGCCCCGGCTGCATGAAAATGTTTGCATCTCCCCCTCAAAAACGGCTTACAATATCGCTTCCGAAGGGGTTCAAAGCCCGGATGTTTGTCTTATGTATTGAGGGAAAATGCGGGGTTTGCAGTTAAAAGGAATAAAAGTCACCTGATGACGGCGCCTGTATTTTTTTTGGTCCCCGTAATTTTTTTTTGCTAAAAATCCGGTCACTTTTATTTGGTTAAAAGTTGGGCGTCAGGAACAGCAAGGCCCAGTGACACTGGCGGTTGGTCCTTAAGCAAGCACGCCGCTTAGTATAAACATAATACCCATAAGTGCGAGCCAGAAATAAAAGAAGAGGCTATCAAAGTTGGTTTTTGCAGTACTTTCCATGGTGCCAGATATTAATATGCGTTTATCTACAATGATCTATCCCAAAAACACAGCACCCCTTTTTTTTAACAAATCTCCTTGAAATTTGTTTCAAATTAGCCTCAGCTTCCTTTTCTCGCCTGGACGATCCCGTCTATTTGCGAGACAAACTGATCAGGGGTTTCATTCGGAAAGCCATCCCACTCAAACAGTACTTTTCCGGTTTCGTCAACCAGGAGCGTGTAGGGGAACTTCCCTTCCGAATTATACTTATCTGCTAACGCTTCGTTAAGCTTTACCTGGTCTTTGCTCAACTGGTTCTTTTTTTGTCTCGGGAAATCGGCCCTAACCAAAACCAGGTGATCGGTAGCATAGCTTTCAAATGTTGCCGATTCCAGTATCTCTTTCCTTAGGCGGATACATGGGCCGCACCAATCGGATCCGGAAAAGTTAACGAGGATCAGCTTATGCTGCTGTGCGGCCTGTGTTTTGGCCGACTCAAAATCTCCCGACCAGGTAACGTTGGCAGTAAAGAACGCCATAAAAGCGATTGCAAGTAATTTCATTGTTAGTCAAATTAGCTTTTATCTGCAATTATGTATCGCCAATTTACGAATACATTCTGTAGATAAAATGAAGTGTAGGATAATATAATACGTTTGTTCAAAAATTAATAATGTGTTAACAATTTCGAGAATTTGCCCTTACTTAAAGCCTAAACTTAACGAAACAACGTCCGAAACCAGGTCCGTCGTTTGGGAGTAATGCCCGTACCGGATCTCCAGGTCGTGCAGGTTTTGCCAGCCAAATACGCCGGTGGGCGGTGCAACCCTGAAGCCGATACCATAAAACCCGCTGCGAAAGTTTGAGTACTCATAATTGCTCGTGTAAAACTCATCCGTTGGACTATGCACTTCGTACGGTGCGAAATATCTCGCCGCCGTTTGGTCGTAGTACCGGTAAAATGGCGATATTGAGAAAAACGGCGTGACCTTGTACGGTATTTCCAGGCTGGCCGTATTCGACCGGATTCCCCAGCTGTCCATATAATAACGGTAATAAGCCCGCAAAATGATATTATCGCCCAGGAAATAATTCATCCTTGCACCAATCGGTAGTTTAAACCGTGACGACGGCAGTTTTTCGATCGTATCCTTTCCGGTATTAAAGTAAACCCGGTGAAAGGGCAGCCCAAGGTAGCCGTTTTGGCCCACAACATCACCCAAAATGGAAATCTGCAGCCGCGAGTTGATTTGTTGTGTATAAGATAGCGCCGCCGTAAAAGTGTTTCGTTCACTGGTGGGCAAACTGCTTTTTGAGTTCGAAATAACCTGCCCGCCGCTGCTCAGTACTACGGTTTGGCCGCTGGCTGTCGTAACTACCGTGGTGCCAGGAGGAATGGTAGTTACCGAAGGCGCCACGACAAATTCCGAAGGCAGGATCATGGTTACCTTATCTAAATAAGCTTGCAGCTTAACCCCAAACTCGCCGTTTTTATCATCGGTTTTGACCGACCAGTGAACGTCGGCCTCTTTCGACTTATAGTTGTACTCGCCCGAGTAATAAGCGCCTATACCAAAAGTATTGCCGGTTTTTGAGTTCTCTACGGTCCAGTCTATCGAAGGATACAACCGTGTTCCGCCGGTCTTCGACCCGCCGTTTAACGCTACATATCCTGCAGAGGCGGAAGTATGGTGGTCGTACCCCACGCCGAGCATCAGGGTGTTTTTATTGTTAGCCTGGTTAAGCCAAACCAAATTCAGGTTTAATCCATTTGAAAAATCTATTACGTGTTGCGTCCCGATCCCGCCGGTTACCGGGGAATGATCGCCGTTTTGGATATAATAACTTGAGACGAGGTCAATTTCATCAATCCGGAGGGCATGAGGACTATAGCCTCCCGTGTTGGTTGTATCGTGGTCAACAGGGGTGTATAAGCTAACGGGTTGTTTGGCAAAAGTGCCCGTATCCGTCCTCGTCTGCGCAAACGTGTGCATGCGGCAAAGAAGCGCGAATCCAATTACGGATAAATATCTTTTCTTCATAAGTTAACTGTAGGGGCGGCCCTTGTGGTCGCCCGCCTTTTTAAAAATTAGTTACATCCGCATCCGCCGCCCGTTTTTCCTGCGTTAGCTCCGGAAGCTGCCTCTTCGTATGACTGAAAATTCAATTCGTTCTTTTCCACCTTTCGGTTAGTGAGGGCCATTTCTGAATCGTTGAGCCGGCTTTTTTGGTACTCCTTTAAATGCACGCACGAACTCGTTGCTATCAGCAGCAATAAGCCTGCAGCAATTTTTACTTTTTGCTTTATCATGTCAGGGGTTATTTAACATTAATATTTTTTGAAGTGTACATTTTATCGTCGTCGTCAATAATGATCGCTTCTATATTTTTCATCTGGTTGATCAAATCAAGGCCGGTGTAAATCCCCATGATCGTAACCGGTGTTGCCATCGCATCGGCTATCTCGGCATTGGTTGTAATGATGGTTACACTTTTTATACCGGTTACCGGCAGGCCGGTGCGCGGGTCGATCGTGTGCGAATATCGTTTCCCATCTATCATAATATACTTCTCATAGTTGCCGGAGGTTGCCACCGCCAAATCTGTCACCGACAAATAGGAAAAAACCTCCTGCGAAGCGTTCGGGTTTACTATCCCGATCGTCCAGGGCTTCCCGTCTGGCTGATAGCCCCAGGCGCAAAGGTCACCCGAAGCATTTACCACGCCGCTTTTAACGCCCTGGTCCTTCATCACCTGTTTGGCCCGCTCGGCAGCGAAACCCTTGCCTATCCCACCAAAACCTATTCTCATCCCTTTTTCCTTCAGGTAAATGGTGCATTTATCAGTGTCCAACACCACATTCCGGTAGTTGATCAGCCTCACCATCTTTTTTGCTGTCGCCTTGTCGGGCAGCGAGGTCATGTTTTGATCAAAGTTCCACAACCTCTTGTCGATCGATCCGTAAGTAATGTCGAACGCCCCCTGGGTTAAGGCCGATATCCTAAGGGAGCGCTCCACCAGGTTAAATGTTTCCCTGCTTACTGGAACCGGGGCAATCCCCGCATTTTGATTAACCCGGTTGGTTTCGCTGTCATCGCTGAATGTGGTGAGCAGCCGTTCGATCCGTTGTATTTCGGCTATTCCTGCTTCAATCCGTTCATTCGCCCATTTTTCATCACCTGCAACAACCGTCAGCTCAAAACGGTTACCCATCAGTTTGCAGCTTTTTTTGAAAACAAGCAGATCGCTCATATCTTTATTTTAACACCCCTTGGCCGCTACGTCCTTGTTACAAACAAATTTACCTGAACATTCTGTAGTAAACATGAATTTAGTTTCGCTATCTGCCTTATTGCCACTATTTAACATTTATTAACAATTATGTGGTTAAACATTCAATTGGCTGCTTTTACCGCGCCAACCGACTTTCGTTGCCGCGCGGCCAGGCGCTTGTTTGGTTAACTAAAAAAATGCTTTTTTATTTCGTGGCAAGAGAAGAGAATAGACGGGCAAATAGATTTTACCGATGAAACAGCGCTGCCTGGATGAGATTAATATCAGCATGTCAATACCGTTGTCAAAAAAAAGCCCGCAAATTTCAATTGCAGGCCGTAATTTTTTTGGAAGCCCTGGTTTACTTTAAGCCATATACCACAACCTGGTTAGAGAACGTGGCAAGGTAAACATGCCCGTTGGCAATAGTGGGTGAGCAAAATTTAGCGTAAGTGCCTGACGAGGCGCCGCCCTGCGTACTGTTCCATAATTCCCTGGTAATATCGCTGGCATCAAATGCCCTCAGGATACCGGGAGAGACGACGCTGCCCGCATCACCCGACACCGCATAAGTTGCCCAAAGTATCCCGGTCCCGCTTGTTGCGCCGTTTGACGATACCGCTAGATCTGCACCGCAGCCGCCTGTAGGGCCATTGTCTGTCGAAACAGTGGGGTTTGTTGCAAACAGGCCGCCGCTAAACGGAAACGCCCGCAGCTGGTCGTTTTCCGACCATACATACATGTACGAATTTCCTCCGCCGGTATAAAAGGCCGGCTGGCAGTGCAGGCTTACATTCAACGGGATGGTCTGCAGCACCGCATTGGTATTTGTTGAAAAACCGCCCATATTATCTTTGTTGAGCAAGTATAGATTTCCGTCCTTGCAACCGGTCAGGTAATCAGTGGTTCCCGGCACTAAAAATGTGCCCATTACCCCGTAATCCAGGTCATTGGTGTCCATGTTATAGTAGCTGCTCGGGGTAAAAAAACTGCTTACCGCTAACGTTGACCCGCTTGGGGTTAACTTTACCGCACTTTCGCCACGGTTTGTTACATCATTCGGATTAGGGTTGGTCGTCGATGGGTTGGTCCCATTATCAGACGTCGAGTATTGATCGTCCCCGACCGTGCCATTTCCCGAGGTCACAAATAAATTGCCGGAAGCATCAGCCGCTATGCCCATGCCGCTTTCCCACAAACCACCTGATTCTCCATTTGGCGTGTCGCAATACACGGCCTGCTGCGCTAACGAGGTTGCGTTATATCCAATGATCCAGCCATGGTAAGGGTTCCAGTCGCAATGCGATGACCACGAAATATAAACTACCCCGTTAACCAATAAAAGCCCTTGCCGCTGGTTGTTGCGCCGCGGATCAAAGCTAACCACTCCGTTCACGTTGCCGTCACCGGTACCTGGAACACTTGCGGCTATCTTAACAGGGCTGCCAGCCTTCTCGGATCCGTCTATGATGCTTATGGCGTGCAGGTACTGTACAAAATTGGTTCCGTCAGTGCTCCTGGCCACGAAGTACATGGTTTTTGACGCGGAATCGATCACAGGGGTGCCTACAATGCCGATGTCAGCGGCGAAATCCGTATAGGGCGAACACCAGGAGGAGTTCATATCTGATGCTATCGGTGTCCGCATGCCAGACTGCGTAAAATTCTTTTTCCAATACAAGTTGCCTTTTGTCCCATCGTAAGCATAAACGGTGTTATTGGTTGTGGCAATAAATACAACATTGTGCGTACCGGATGCGATACCCAGGTTGCCGTAAACCAGCGGCTGGGCATACACCTGGTCGTCAACCGTAAGCGAAAATAGGTTTCCGAACGAGGCGCTGTTAACGTTTGCCGTCGTCAATACCGTTTCCTGGTTGTCGAAACCAGCGCGCGTATTATTATTGTGCTGCGTTAAAACGGAATAGTGTTCGCTATTGGCTTTGCCATACGAAGTATCCACCGGCGGCGGTGGAGTTACATTTTCCTTCTTTTTACTGCAGCCTAATAAAAACAGGGCCACCAGCACGGGGATCGTTATTTTTTTGATCATTTTCATATTTTGTTTCAATCTACCTATGATTTCCTATACTTTATTTCCATTGAACTCGATTTAGTCACCTGATCTTTAAAAACTGATCTTCCGGATCAGGTTATTCTGGTAATCCGCCACATAAAGACTCCCGTCCTTACCCATAGTTATCCCAAAAGGGCGGTAAAACGATGCGGTTTTAGCCGGCCCGTTGTCCGCACCGCGCATGCCGGTGCCGGCAACCGTACTGACAACCCCATCGGGCGTTATTTTGCGGATCTTATTATTCCCCACATCTGCCACATAAACATTTCCCATCCTGTCAACAGCCAGGCCGTCCGGGTGCGAAAAAGAAGCTGCTTTACCCTTTCCATCTTTCGCGCCTTTACCCGTTTTCCCGGCAAACGTGCTCACGACACCATCGGGAGTAATTTTACGAATCATATTGTTGTAGCAATCCGCCACATAAAGATTGCCCGCCTGGTCGAGCGCCAGGCCTTCGGGAAGGTAAAATGTTGCATCAGCACCCTTTCCGTCTTTCGCGCCTTTCTGGCTGTTTCCGGCAAATGCGGTAACCTTTCCATCGGGGCTTATTTTTTTTATCATATCCCTTTCCCAGTCGGCAACAAAGATGTTCCCTTGCTTATCAACCGCTATTCCATAGGGATTGTCCAATTTTATAACGGTATCCCGGTATTTGGCCACTTCGGGCGTCAATCGGCCGGCTATCGTACTAACTGTTCCGTCCGGCGTTATTTTTCGGACCATGCTATTGTGCGTATCGGCAACATAAACATCGCCCTTTGCATCCGCTGCCAATGCTGCCGGAAAGAAAAATGAGGCCGCCGTTCCCTTTCCATCCTCCGAAGCCTGCTTGCCGCTGCCGGCCAGCGTGCTTACCACGCCATCAGGGCTAACCTTGCGGATAAGGTTGTTGCGCGAATCGGCCACATAGAGGTTCCCGGCCGAATCTGCCGCCACGTCCATCAGGTTGGAAAAAGACGCCTCTTCCGCGTTTCCGTTCAATGCGCCCAGGGTTCCGTTACCAGCAAAGGTGCTTACCACCGTTCCCCTTTTATTGCAGGCGGTTATTAAGGTGCCCGCTAATAACAGGACTAACCAGTTTCTATTCATTAAATCTTTTTTGAACCGCACATTCCGGCAGGGTTTCAATTGGTATTTTGTTCTGTTACTTAAACGCCGGTTTAACTGCAATCTTATCAGGCAATTACAATGCGCGCTAAATAATAGCACAAGAAACAAAATTAAAAGGGGATATGCAAATTAGTCCGAAAGTCTGTAAAGTCAGTAAAGTTCGAAAGAAGGAGCTTCGTCGAAATTCTTTTCAATCGGTGTAACTAAACCTAGCGACCTCATGAACACCAATAAAAAAATAAACACTGGTGAATAATCAAACCATAAATCGGTGCAATCGGTGATATAAAGTCCGAAAGAAGCTGCAACTGACGTTTGCCAATTGGCGGATAGCTTAACGCGAAGGCCAAACGAGCACTTCTTCAGCAAAACGGGCTACCGGAATGGAATCATTTACCCTGTCAAGGCATTTTTGCAGCGCCTCGGCAAAAGGTTTATCATTTGGCGCTTTAAATATGGTATTATGCTCGCCGGGAATATGGTGCACATTAACGCCTTTTCCGGCCAGTGGCCTCCAGCCTAAAAACTCCTTATCCGCCACATAGTAGGTACGTGTTTGCGCTTTGAAAATATCCACCGCTATGTCCAGGGGTTTTAGCTGATAACGTTTAAATGCATTAATATTGCATTGGTCGATTTTGTGGGCATAACCAAAAAATCCTGCGCGGTTTTTATTTTTATCAAAGCCAAAAGCCCAATAACGTCTAAGCACTTTGCGCTTAAACAATATGGCTTTTTCCGTAACCGTATTTTTAAACCCGGCCGTGAATTTTAGTGTATGGACGATGTTATTGGCGTAGTAGGCCGCCTCTTTCTGCAATTTCACCATAAATGGGTCGTAAAAACTACTTTGATATGCGTTGGTATCAAAAAGGGCCACAAGTTTCACTACCCTGCCGGCGGCTTTTAGCTGGCGCGCCATTTCCCAGGCGATAATGCCGCCAAATGAAAAACCAGCCAGCGCATAAGGCCCATCAGGGTTTTGCCGAACAATGGCGTCGATATAATACGCTGCCATGTCCTCGATCTTACAAAACGGTTCGTCAACGCCATTAAGGCCCCTGGCCTGCAAGCCATACACAGGCTGGTCAGCGGAAAGTCCCATGGCCACCGCATTAAATAACAAAACGTTGAGGCCAGCCCCGTGAACGATGTACAAGGGCATTTTGGTGCCCGTCGGTTTTATCGGCACCAGGGAGTCCCAGGTAACCGACCTGCCATCCATGTCGAGCAGGCGTGCCTGGCGCTCAATGGTCGGCTTTTCAAATAAAGAGGCGAGCGGAAGACGTTTGCCGGTTAATCGTTCGATTTTAGTCATCACCTTAACCGCAATGAGCGAATGGCCGCCCAGCTCGAAGAAATTATCGTAAATACCCACCTTTTTTATTCCCAAAAATTCCGACCAGACATCGGCGAGCATCTTTTCAACATTGGTACGCGGGGCAATATAAAAGCTGATCTCTTCTTCAGGGCTGGCGTACAGCAGCAACGCTTTTTTATCCACTTTTCCGTTGCTGGTGAGCGGGATAGCATCGAACATGATATAATGCGCCGGTACCATATAGTCGGGCAGTGTTTTATTTAAGTACGCTTTTAGCTCCGCGGCGCTCACTTCTCCCACAATATAGCCAACCAGTTCTTTTTCATTTTCTTTTACTGTTTTGGCCAAAACGACCGCCGATCTCACCTTTTCGTGTTTCTGCAGGGCTGTCGCTATTTCACCCAACTCTATCCGGAAACCCCTGATCTTCACCTGGTCGTCAATGCGTCCAATAAATTCCATATCCATACTGGGTAGCATGCGGCCCAGGTCGCCGGTTTTGTACATGCGGCCACCCAGGCTGCTGTTAAACGGGTCTTTTACAAAAGCGCGTTCGGTTTTTTCTTTGTCATTGGCATAACCACGGGCAACACCAACGCCGCCGATATATAACTCGCCTTCTTCGCCAGGCGCAACAGGGTTCAACTGTTCATCCAGTATATAAAAAAAGTTGTTGGTGATGGGTTTGCCATACGGGATGCTTGTCCAGTCGCTTTCTACCTTTTCTATCCGGTAAAAATTCGACCAAACCGTTCCTTCCGTAGCGCCGCCTAAACTGATAGTTTTGGCTTTTGGGAAATATTTTTTGATCCGGTCGGGCAGGTTTACCGGTATCCAGTCACCGCTCATAAACACAAGCCGCAGCTTGCTGGCAAAATATTTGGCGTCGGCCGCTTCCAGTTCGCCGATAAAATAATCCATCGTTGAGGGTACCGAATCCCAAAAGGTAACCCGGTGCTTAACCAGCATTTCCTTTAGTTTTGGAACATCCATCAGCTCCTGTTTCTCCACCATTACGATAGCTCCGCCTGCTGCCAGCATACCAAAAATATCATAAACGGAAAGGTCGAAGCACATCGAGGTGATGAACAGCAGCCGGTCATCCGGCCCTACCTTAAATTCTTTGTTCACCCACAACAAGAGGTTCACCGCCGAATGATGCTCTATCATCACGCCTTTTGGCCTCCCGGTGGAGCCAGACGTATAAATGGTATAAGCCAGCTGGGTGCTATCTATCTTTATTTTTGGATTGTTATTGTCGTAACTATTCAGGCCGGTTTCGCGCATCCTGATCACCCGCGGCCGGTTTATGGAAGCAAGCAGAGGGTAGTCGCTGTCAACTATCACGCAGCTAACACCCGAATTCTGCAGGATATATTCCTGGCGGTCCACCGGGTAGTCTGGATCGATCGGCACATAAGCGCCGCCGGCTTTCATGATGGCCAGCATGCCGATCACCATATCAAAGGTGCGCGATGCCAGCAGGCCTACATTATCCCCATTTTTTACCCCGTTTGCAATTAAATAATGAGCCAGCTGGTTGGCCTTTTTGTTTAGTTCCCCATAGGTCATGGAGCGTTGATGCCGGCACAGTGCAACGGCATCCGCATCTTTTGAAACCTGCTCTTCGAACAGGTCGACGATAGTTTTTTCCCTGGGATAATCTGCAATGGTATTATTGAAATCGTAGAGGAGTTGACTTTGGTCAGCCATGTCAGTTCCTTCCGCCAGGCAGAGGGTCTTCGGTACGGCTGCTTCAATTGCAGATAACGACATATAATAACGGTGTATGGTTTAAATACCGTTATACGTAAAATGTGCGGGGAGGTTACCCGGCAAGCAGGAAAACATTGAATTTTATTAATCGGTGGGGGATTGATCACTGCATGGTTAAAATAAACTACAAATACTGGTTATGTGACCTTTACAGCTGTCGGCTCAAAAAAATAGCCTCCAAGCCTTTCGGCCCGGAGACTATACAATTAGAAAAACATTTAACTATGCTAGTTTGAGTAAATATTAATTGATCCTTTTATTCCTTGCCATCGAAATGGCAGTTTTGATGATGAGGATTACCGGTACCATTGTGAGAGCAGTTGCGATAATTGTAATGGGTTGCATTGCCATAATGTTTTTTTTTTAAAGATTAAATTCAAAAACCGTACCCACGATTGAAATTGCCTGTTTTTGAACGATTTGCGCGGTTTTTTTAAACCACAGGGGTTTTTGGGAAATAAAGTGGGGAAATATTTGCTTTGAACAGGTAACCTGGGAAACGATTATGGCGACCCGGCATATGGGCCTCGTTTGGCTCCTCCTCTATAGTGTAACCAAAAAAATCGTCTTGTTTTTTACCTGGGTGCTGGTGTTTGGATAGGTGTAAGATATTGAACTTCTGCCCAAATCGCATCGGCGATTTTCGCCATTCCTTTGTCACAGGGATGCTGCTCAATTCCGGGATTGGTCCACAAACCATAAGCGGCATTGCCGGGATCTTTTCCGATTGATGCAAGGCTAATAAAATTAGGAGAATACCTGGCCATAACCGCATCAGTTCTGGGTCGCGGAAAAAACGATCCTACGCCAAGCACTACTGCCTGGGCGCCAAAATATTGCGTCAGGGCTTTATAGCTTTTACCAAAGCTCGCTGTATCTAATGATACTGGCACGTTTTCGCCAATTCTGAGAATCACTAAATCCGGGTTAAGCGCTTTCAAATCTGCAAGGTTCTTATCCAGGTCATATTTAGCCCAATCCTTTTCAAACGAAATGATGTCACGTATATTAACCGTGCATGATGAATCAACCCGTTGAAAATAAACAGTTAACCGGTGCACATAATCGGAATCAGGTGCCGAAGCGGCCATTCCCCAATTGTCATACCATCCATTAAATAGGTCGGCTGGTGCGTAGGTAATACTGTTGCCCAGTATTACCACACGCTTAAATATGGGGGGCGTTGTAACCGTGCGCGATGCAACTGCAACAATCTGGTCTTTCGTACACGCCGTTATCACAACGGCTACCACAATTAGCATTAATTTCTTCATCCACTTCACAGGTTTCGGTTTTTTATTGCATTGTATAACCTAATTTTCAATACAATTACGCAAAGTTTTTTGTTCTGTGAACCTTACGTAAGATACTAAGAAAAAGCAACAGAAATTAAAAAATATTCTCCGAAAAAATTGCAGGGAGAAAAAAAAAAAACTGCGGGGGTTTCCCTGATAAAATAATGGAATCCAACGTTCAATGTGACCCCATTGCTGATTGACCTCACCCCGGCGCTGTAAAAAGGATCTGTCACAACACCGGTTGAGTAAATCCGTGTTGCCGTATTGTAGTTATCAGTATAATGTTCGTGCAGGTAATCATATCCCACTGAAAAATCGAGACCTAAAGTCTGGTTAACAAAATGGGTAACCCCTACGGCGAAACCGCCCCGATACAGGAAAAATTGACTGAGCTTGCCTGAAGAAACATAACTGCTGCCTGTATTTGACCCCGAGCCCGATGAAGATCCGCCGCCGGTGCCCAAAGCCGCATCTGCCTGCAAATACAATACGGTATTGGAGGGCGTCGAATCATAAAAATAATAGCGCACAAACGGGCCGGCGCTAAACAGCGTGGAAATAACAGTGCTTGTAGAGTTAGAAACCGTAGGCTCATTATTTGAAATCACGGTTTTATCGTTATTATAATCCAGGATGAGCATCCCGCCAAGGATTAAATGATCTGTCAGGAAAACACCATATTGAGGGTCGATATTTACATTATAATTGTCTTGATTTTGGAGCCTGGTGGTTCCGTCGGAAAAATTATAATTGGTATTGATGCCGGTGTAACTGGCCACCCCGAAAGAAGAGCCGACAAATAAATTTCCTTTGGCCAGCTGTGCTTTAACAACGGTTATGCACAAAGTAAGGGCCACAACGGTAGTAAGTATTTTTTTCATGTTTTTGATAGTTGATGTACAATTTAGACCCGTTATTTAACCTAAAGATTAAATATAGATTATTAGATTCAGGTTAGGAATGGTGGGGTGGTGTTAAGGGGGTAAACCAGAATATCAAATCCTAAGGCTAAGCTACGGTCGTAGATTAAAGGGTAGTCCTAAAAATTGAAAATTTCTGTAACTCACGCTATAGCGAGAAAACATAAAAAATAAGAAAAGCCATAACCTGCTATTGTTTTACGGGCTAATGGGTTTACCTTAGCTCAACAGAACCCTCACATGAAACAAATACTTATATTTAGTTTCATATGATTCCTGAAAAACGAATTAGTCGAATTTATTGTAGGGCTTCCCGGGGCCGCCGCCTAAACTAAGAGGATATTTTATGCTTATGTTCAAAAAATTATAAAAATCGCCACGCTTTTCAAAACTGTCATAGTACCCGTCAATACCCTTTCCAATGGTATAATAAAAAGTACTTATCAAGTCCAGTTTTAGTACCGGTTCCATGCGGTTATTTATTAAACTAAACTCATATTCCAATTTCAACGGCACCATGGGAAGCAAGTTTGTTGTGTGATCGATCACCTGGATACTGCCGGTATTTAAATTAGTTACGTTGCTGCCCAGAAAGCCCAACCCTGTTCCGATATATATATTTTTTAGCGCATGTGCGAGTTCGCTTTGGTTGTCATTAAAAAAAACTATTGGTACAACATTCACATTGAAAATAGTTGCTGCGTAATGGTTTATGAAACTTTTTGGATTCGCGCCATTGGGGTGGAGTGACGACCCCGAAAATATACCAATTTGTTCTTCAGCGTTAATCTCAACCTTTGTAACGGGATAGTAACCCGCTTCAACAAACCATGCAAAATTTGTTTTTTGCACCTCTGTTCCACCATACGCCTTGGCTGCGCCAACGCCGCCTCCCAACGTAATTTGCGGAATATCCTGCGCCATTAAGCCACCCGAAATTAAGATCAAAATAAAAAATTGGATGATATATTTCAAGATTTAACAGATTAAAACCTACAATCTATCTTCGATAACTAATATAGTCATTTTTTAAGTACCGACTGACTCCAAATAAAACGTCAATAATCGAGATATGATATTGCACCGCCAGGAGACTTTGGCTCCCGTTTTGGTTATAACGGTGCGGCCGACTCCTGAAGTTTACCGCTCCAAAAACAAAAACCCTGTTCGTTTGCAACGAACAGGGCCTTGTTTTCATCGTCGGGATGAGAAGATTCGAACTTCCGACCTCCAGCACCCCATGCTGGCAAGTTGGCCTTTTGCTTTCAGCAAAAACCGCTTAAATTCGCTGTAAATGCGGTTTTTGCTTCTTTAGGATTTGCAGTTTTAGGATATTTTTAGTTATTTTAGACCGATTTGTTTGACCTATGTTTGACCTAAAAAGTGCTTTAATTATACTTCAGCTGCGGTTTTTATCGTTCAAATATAATAAATGTTTGACCTAATATGGCAATTACAACAAAACTTATACTTAGAACCAATAAAACACTGCCCGATGGGGGTCACCCTATTGTATTTCGGATTACCGAAAATCGGCATGTTTATGAAGTAGCAACTAAGGAATCATCATTGATAAATCAATGGGATAAGCGAACCCAATGTGTATACAGTAATCATCCGAACCATAAACCGATTAACGCCTTGCTAAATAATATCAAGTTGCAGGTCACTTTTTATTTTGCTAATCTCAAAGAGGGGCAAGCTCCGCGCGTAATTGCAATAAAGAACATAGTTGAAAGACTGACCGGTGCTATTCAAACAACGCCCACAAGGAGGCTACTGGAATTTTTTGATGCTGAAATAGACCGGCTGAAATCAATGGAACGACTCGGTTATGCTTCTGTTCATACTATGACCAAAAGCAGGCTGAGTAACTACATGAATAATATCGATATGGCATTTGATGATATTGATCTCAATTTTATCCGGAAATTCGAGGATTGGTTGATCCGCAGAAACATTGCCGTGACAACCAGGAGCATTGATTTGCGCACATTCAGGACAGTTTGGCGGAATGCGATCAAAGAAAAGGATTGCAAAGAAACCCATTATCCGTTCAAGGATTTTGCTTTTTCGAAGTACAACAACCCAAAAACCAAGAAAAGGGCGATCACCCAGGAACAGTTCCAAAAAATAGCCAACCTTAAACTGGAAGATGATAAACTGGTCAATTCGAGGAATTACTTTCTATTCAGCTATTATTGCCGGGGCCTCAATTTTACCGATCTGGCCAACATGAAATGGACAAACATTATTGATGGTAATCTAAATTATGTGCGGGCCAAAACAAAAGAACAGTTTGATTTTAAATTGCACCCCGAAGCCACGCGCATACTTACATTTTATAAAAACATGGAAGGCAATAGCGATGATGGTTATATCTTCCCGATCCTTTATAAGCGCCATACTACCGTAAGGTCTAAACGCGACAGGCGGCAAAAGATATTGAAGCGTGTCAACAAAGATTTGAAGACAATATCCGAAAAGGCAGAGATTCAAAAGAACCTAACTACTTATGTTGCGCGTCATACTTATGCAACCACTTTAAAGGCAAAAGGCATTTCTATAGAAGAAATAGGAAAAACCCTGGGGCATGACAGCACAAAAACCACGGAGATCTATTTAGATGAAATAGGTGACCCACTGTTTGATGACAGGATTAACGATTGTATTTAAACATTCTTACTTTTGCAACGCTGACCCAATAACCACTATTACCTAGATACTATAGCAACTAATGCAAGAGGATAGCCAAACAGAATTTAAAAGTAGCTTTACCGATGCTGTTATTGAGAGCTTGGTCGCTTTTACCAACACTAAAGGCGGCAGGGTATTTGTCGGCGTAGATAACCAGGGCGACCCGGTAAAAGCGTTTACCATCGGTTCAGAAAGCCTCCAAAAATGGGTAAACGAGGTCAAGAATAAAACACAGCCAGGGATTATTCCTGATGCAGAAATAGTACGTTTAAAAGGAAAAGAGGTCGCTTGTTTATCCATACAGGAATTTCCCGTTAAGCCCGTATCTTTTAAAGGGCGCTATTTTAAACGGATCAATAACTCCAATCACCTGCTATCTGTGGTCGAGATTGCCGATATGAGTTTGCAATCGCTTCAAATATCATGGGATTCTTACCCGGCGCATGGTAAATCAATGGCCGATCTTGATCTGCAAAAGATTGAAAAGTTTGTACGAAAAGTAAATGAGGCTGGTCGGTTTTCGCTGGAAGGAGACCCTTGGGCAAATTTGGAAAAGCTGAAGTTTATTAAGGGTGACACGATCACCAATGCAGCGTGGTTACTTTTTGGTAAGGAAAGCACCGGCTATAATATTCACATGGGCCGTTTCAAAACGCCTACTTTTATCATTGATGATAAAATGCTCAATGGTACGCTGTTTGACATGGTAGATGAAATCATGCGGTATCTCATTTCCTGGCTTAAGGTTGCTTTCGAAATAACAGGTGTAACAACGCAGCGGACAGAGATATTCGAATACCCACGCCCTGCATTACGTGAAATTGTATTAAATGCATTAATTCATCGCGATTATTTAAGCCCGATTGATGTGCAGATCAGGATAATGGACAATGAGATCAATTTTTTTAACCCCGGCACTTTACAAGGGAACCTTACTGTTGCCGAATTGAAGAAAGATAATTACCGGGCCTATGCCAGGAATAAACTGATAGCCGAGGCTTTTTATCTGACGGGGGATATTGAAAAATATGGTAGCGGTTTTTTAAGAATCAGAAAAGAGTTGAAGTCTTATCCAACGATGAAACTGGCATTTGATGAGATCCCAAATGGTTTTTTGGTCGGACTAAGTTATGATCGGCAAAAAATTAGTACAGATGAGGGAGTAAATGAGGGAGTAAATGAGGGAGTAAATGAGGGAGTAAATGAGGGAGTAAATGAACTACTGAATTTAATCACATCCGCTCCAGGTAACAGGCTTCCGTTTTTTAAGTCAAAGATGAATGTTCCCGCAAAGACAATAGAACGCTGGATACAGAAATTAAGGCTGGAAAATAAAATCGAGTACAGAGGGGCAGCCAAAACAGGGGGATATTTTATAGTTAACCAATCAGATTAGTGCCAATATTTAATGAAAAACACCAATATATAAAAAAATTCAGAAATTTGCCCCGAATCTATTTGGGCACCTATGCATTTTCTTAATCTACCTGAATTTGACCCTGCATTAGGTGTCAATACGAATAACCATAACAAATTCCCCTTTATTTCATCGGTGGATGGTCTATTTGAGCCCAACACTGATCCATTTAATCTTAAAAGTCTGTTTTTCCCTTTTGAAAAAATAGAATTGGATCATGAAAATTATTTTTACGTCAGTGAACCTAACCTGGAATTGATATTTCAACCGGGCATTGCTAAAAAGGAAACTATTTTACTTGAAAATATCCGCCCTATTTCTGAGGAATATATCACGGAACTGAAATCCCACTTTTATAAAGGATACCAAGCGGGACTTGCAAATTTTAAAGAAGAACTCGGCCCGACATACATTTCATTAAACATTGCTCATCAACAAGAAATGCTTGTAGCCTTTATGATGGAATGCCACGATAATTTGTATTTTGAAGGATTTGCTATACCCAAAGTGTTATATAGTTTAGGTTATATACAAGCCAATCTCGTTTTGTCGTACAAGGAGTATCAGAACATAAAAGAGTTAGCCAGGCAATCTGTCAGTGAATTAAAAGCTGCTGAAAACAACCAATCACCTAAATCAAAAGACCCTATATCTAATGTAAAAGCTAATTATCCCAAAATTGGCATCAAATACTTTATGTCTGATATTATCGGTCTTTGGATGGTCCTGGTGGATATTCATCGATGCCATTCACAAACATTGATCCAAGAGTTCAAATCCGAAAAAGAGATCAAGACCCTCTTAGGAAGTATATTTATAGACCTTTCAAACAAACGCCCTCTATTACCTGACGCACCCCATCGCCTTTATGAGTTGCCACAGAATTACCAGGTGATCCTAAATCTATTAATGCACGCAACATACAAACTCAATTATACTTATACCAACCTGAAATTATCTCCATACGTAAAGCTATTAACAGACACCTTTTCGACCTATAGTGGCATAGAGGCAAGTCATATAGGCAGTAATATCACCAAGAAGCTGAATGACGCTATTTCTATTCTCCAGGAACTCCAAGATAGTTCACGGGCTAAAAATGCGCTTGAAATCTTAAAAAAAATACCGCAGTACGACCTCTATTTCAAACGCCGTTGAACTTAGTTTAGCAACGTTGAGTTGTTTTCTCCTTGTTTTGCTTCATCAAATTTTTACTGATGAATGCAACGTTCGTAACCACCCTTTCGACCCATGAACTCCAGGAGCTCATGGAGTCTGCTGTTAAAAAAGTCGTTCAGACAACCCTATCGACACCGGTAGATGACGACACATTACTTGACACAAAAGAAGCTGCCAACCTTATCAAATATGAGGTCACTTCAATTTACGGTTTAGTCAAACGGAAAAAAATACCCTTTTCTAAAATAGAAGGCAAACTTCTTTTCTCCAAAAAGAAGTTGCTTGACTGGATAGCTGGAAGTAACCATGCTGTCGCGCAGTAGTTTTCTGCCGCATCTGACACATTACCAATTAAAAAGTTTAACAAAATTTTTTGAACGCTTATGCCTAAAATGAACTGTAACGAAGCCAGGCAAATTTCGATAGTCGAATACCTGTCCCAATGCGGTTTCCACCCGCAATATATCAAAGGGGCCAATCACTGGTATATTTCCCCGATCCGGGAGGAAAACGATGCCTCTTTTAAAGTCAATACCAAACTGAATGCCTGGTACGATCATGGCATCGGTGTTGGCGGTAATTTTATCGACCTGGGTATCCGTCTGCACCGGTGCAGCGTTGCGGAATTATTGGCGCGGCTAAGCGCTGGTGACCTTCCCCTTTCTTTTCATCAGCCTGCTAAATCCGCCAACGCGGAACCGGAGCATAAAATCGTCATTCATCACGCCAGCGAATTGCAAAACATGACTTTAGTAACGTACCTGCACGAGCGGGCTATCGATTATTACACGGCCAAAGCGTGGTGCAAAGAGGTGTTGTTTACGCTGAACAATCAGCGCCATTTGGCCATCGGCTTTGAAAACCGTTCAGGCGGTTACGAGCTGCGCAACGCACATCTCAAACTATCTTCATCGCCCAAAGACCTTACATTCTTTGACAGGGGTGCCGAAACGGTTCATGTGTTAGAGGGGTTTACCGATTTCTTGTCTTTGCTAACGCTGAACGGGCGCGATACGCCTGGAAATTTCCTGGTGCTGAACTCACTCAGTTTTGTGGAAAGGAGCCTGGATATTTTGCAACAGCATAAGGGTGTCAAATTGTACCTGGATCACGACAAAGCGGCTGTACAGGCAGCCGCCGCAATCAGACAAGCAATTCCATACATGGAAGATGCCAGCCGCTTTTACGGCGGCTATAAAGACCTGAATGCCTATTTAAAAAATCAGCAGCAGGGCAACGGTTTAGGGACATGAGCGTCATCGGCAGGCAGTATCGGCATTTTCGTTTTTGCAGGGAGCAAGTTTGTGTTTTTGCTACCGCAAAAACCCCCACTGCGCATAGGCGCGTGGGCAAACTTGCTTTTTGCTCCCGATGGTCGCAAAAAGGAAAGGAAGGAATTTATCAGGGATATATTGATAGTGTGATACAATGAATGGGACGACGTCACCAAAAAAACTATTGGAAAAACAGGGATTAAACAGGCCGAAAAATAAAGGCGGCAGGCCGAAAGCAAAGATCAGGCGCGACCAGACATTGCGGATCCGGATTAACGCGACCGAGCTATTCCTGATCAAGACAAAGGCCAGGGAAGCCGGCATGAGGGCCAGCACCTGGATCAGGCAGGCGGCCAAAGCCGCGAAGATCGCGCCACGTTGGACACCTGAACAAATGGAGTTATTACGAGTGCTGGTTGGCATGGCGAACAACCTGAACCAGCTAACCAAGCAGGCCAACAGCGGCAAGCTGCTTTTTATCGCCCGTAAGTGCGAAGCCTTGCTCGCCGAGATTGATGGCACTTTAAAATATTTGAATAACGATGATGGGAAAGATTGTGAAATCCGGCAGGAGCTTTAAAGGTTGCGTAGCCTATTGCATGCTTAAAAATAAAGCAGAAGTGCTTTATGCCGATGGCGTCCGGGCGGACGATCTGCAACAGGCAGTTGCCGATTTCAATATGCAACGGAAATTAAATCCAGGGTTAGGCCAGGCGGTCGGGCATATTGCACTCAATTTCAGTCCCGAAGATGCTACGGTTCTGACAGACGAAAAAATGCTGGCTATCGCCCAGGAATACCTGGATAAAATGAAAATCACAGACACGCAGCTACTTATTGTAAAACATAATGACACCCGGCACCCCCACCTGCATATTGTGTACAACCGGGTCAACAACCAGGCGAAAACCATAAAGGACAGTATGCAGCGGTGGGATAATGTCAAGGTCAGCAAGGCGCTAACCCTGAAGCACGGACTTCACATGAGCGAAGGTAAACAACAGGTTAACCGGCCGCGCCTGAAAGGCGCTGATCAGGCCAAGTACCATCTGTATGATACGATCCAGGCGGTTAGCCAAAAGGTGCGAAGTATGGCGGAACTGCAGCAGCAATTAAAAAAGCAGGGCATTACTATGCAATTCAAATATAAAAGCGGCGCCCAGGAAGTCCAGGGCATTAGTTTCAGCAAGGGCGAGTACAAATTTAAAGGGTCGGAGATTGACAGGAGCCTGAGTTATGGCCGGTTGAAAACGGCTATCAACGAGCGTATTGTACAGGAACAGCAACCAGCGAACCCCTCTTTAGCTGATCAGCTACGGCAGCGCATCCTCGAGAGCCGGGAGCAAGAAGCATCAGTCTTATTGCAGGGTACCGGAAACAGAGGCACATCATTACTCGGTACGCTGCTGGAAGAAGCCCATTTTGGCGGGCAGGACGCGCAGGATGACAGCCACTATTACCGGCGAAAAAAGAAAAATGAACAGGGTATCTCGAGATAATGATACACTATGCCATATTAACAAATTAAAATAGAGTAACCATTAAATTATTAGTACGATTATGGAAAATCAAATCAAAGAAAAATTAGACACCCACGATCAGGTCTTAGACCAGATCATCACCCAGGTTGAAGTGCTTGAAAAAAGGGATTACCCGGATTACAAGCAGAGCACAGCCGATCTAAAGCACGCAGCCCTTGATCTAAAAGCCTATCTGACCGATGTAAAGGCGTTTATCGACAAGTTGCTGGCAATGAAAATTAAACATACGCTGGACATTAATACTAAGGGGGCGATTATCGTTTTAGTAGCATTGGGAATATTTACTTGCTTATCAGTCGGTTTGAACATCAGCCAGCACGCGGATAATACTACGCTAAAGGCCAATTCGCTAAAATACCGGATCATCCGGCAGGAAAATCCGGAAGAAGCAGACCGCGCAGACAGCATATACAATGCCGGGCCCGACGCTGCGGAAAAAAAAACCATTGCGTTGGAAGAAAAAGCCACCGAAAGCAATCGCGCACAGGATATAGCAGAGCAAAAAGAACAGAATGCAAAACCTCATGGGAAAAAGTCTGGGCACACAAAAAGCAGCCATGACGTGCGAAAAGGCGATAGGAACCGGTAAAGGAATGCATTGACATTAAAAGCCATTTGGAGGCTTGATAGCCAGGTAACAGTTAATTATGAATTATTTATTAAATTTGAATGAGTTATGGACAAGAACATGGAAACGCAATTTGTGACAGATGTGGAGACCGGGGAGCCGGTAAGGGTCAACTTGAGTATGGATTACAAGGAGTATATGGAGCTGGCAAAACGAAACCACCTGCCTTTAACGCCGACATCCACGATACAGGAACGCAATCCGCTGGACTGGTATTCGTTGACCGAAAGTGTGAAATCTATTTTAAACGGATTAGTCGCACTTGCTTCGCGCGAACACATGAAGGAAATGAAGAAACCCGAACCTGATCAGGACAGGATAGCGGAACTGGTGGCCCTGCGTGACGAAGCCCACAAAGCTGATCGTGATCCGCAGAACTTCAAGACCATGGAGCGCATGGAGGAGTTGATCGCCAAGTATAGCCCGATATTGCTGGCTGAGAAAAAAAAAATACTTTAAGCAAATCTTATTCGCCTGCTGTTGCCAAAATGCTGCAAACCCTGTATTCGCTTAGTGATTCGGCGTTTATCGAAGTGCAGCAATATATTATTGGTTTTTATCGTGCTGACGCGACACCTGCTGATAAACCGGTAGCCATCATCGTTGGTGCACAACCCGGATCAGGGAAAAGCTTCTTGGAAGTTATTGCGCAGCAGGATTTGGGCTATAACGCCGTGGTTTGTAACCTGGACCGGTTGCGGGATTTTCATCCTTCGGCGGATAAGATCAAGAGCAACCACGAAGCCTACTACCCGGAACTTACCGGTGATTATGCCTGGAAGTGGCGGGAGGGTTTAATGGCCTATTGTGTAGAGAACCGCTTAAACTTTATTATGGAGGTTACTTTTGCCAATGGTGCTGACATAAACAGTATGATTAAGGGGTTAAGAGAAAAGGATTACCGGGTTGAACTCAAACTTTTGGCGGTTCATCCCCGGTTAAGTCTGCTTGGAACACAAGTACGTTATGAACAACAAAAGCTTGAAGAAGCAAGCGGCAGAATAATTAATAAAGAGGCTCACGATGAACGTTACAGTAAATTGGTGCCATCGTTGATCCAGGTGCAAAACGCGGCCTTATACCATAAAATGCAAATCTATGGTCGCAACGTCGCCTCTGACGGGTCTTCCGCAATTGAAGGGGTACACCTGATTGCCACCAATCCGCGGAATGCCGTACAGGTATTCCAGCAAGTCTTTGACCAGTCTTGGCCAAAGAAAATGGTAACTTTTTTCGAACAGGAAACTCAAAAAGTCATCCGGCTAAAAGAAGCTAGGAACGCACCTACGGAGGAAATTGCCAAATTCAGGGAAGAAAGGCAGGCGGAATATATATCTCCCGGCCATCTGCAACAATTGTACGAACAGCAACAACGTGAACAAAAGGCGGCGCAGGAGCTGAAGGCAGCGCAAGAATGGCAGGAATTAGAGCGCCAAAGACAAGCTGAAGAAGCCCGCCAGCAATTGAAGCAGTCGAGAGGCAATGACCTGGGTGACGATTTTGGCCCCGGTCATCGCCATGGCGGGGGGCCACGCAGGTAAATTATACCGTTTAATTACCGCCGGGAAGTAATAGCAAAGATGTAGTTTCGCATGGCCGAAACCATCTTTGCTACCTTTATAGTCAGTGTTTCGGGCGAACCTTGCGAAACCTGGAAGTGCAAAATCAGGTAATCTAAAATTTCCAATAACCTGTTTTTTTTTGTAAATTAGATTGTAATAATGATATAGAAGCAGAACCCTATAAATCGATTTTTGACTGTTCTTTGAAAGAGATGGAAGACCGCCTGCGCCCGGTAATTGAAAAGGTGGAGGCCGAAAATCTAAAGGCTGGTTTTTATAATATTTACCAATACGGTTCCAAAGATATGTTTGTCCACCAATATGCTAACCACCGGGAACTTGTCCGGGTGAATGCGGCAACCGGGGAAATAGAGGTGATCAATCCAAACTTTTAATTAATCTTTGGGTTTTTGACCGCATCCGCCAATATTTAATTATTCACTTACAGCTAATTCCGAGTCAAATACTGGCTCAAGAACATTCCATGGCCCCTGGTCATAGCTGGCTTTGAAAATCGCGGTATTATGCACCGGCAGTAAAGTCATCTGATCGCGAAAGACGGTCATCGCCGCAGGATCGTCATACCCGCATGTGGTAAAATACTGCCAGATTACGCGCATGACATGGCCGTGTGCAAACACCAGGATAAACGTCTCATCTCTTTGCTCTAAACGTTTAATACACGAAATTACACGGCTTCGGAAGCTGTTAAACGATTCCGCACCTTCGCCATGTACAAAGTCTGGCTGGCACGTTTCCCAATAATTTCTTACCCAGGGTCGCCGCTGATCGACTGTGGTATTCATACATGATTTGGGCGATAAAAAATCAAACTCATGTATCGGCCACACCAATGTTGGGACATCTGGATATTTTTCCAATAGCGGGCGCGCGGTTTGTTGTGCTCTTAAATAGGACGACCAAATCACCAGGTCAGGTATAACATTGATACTATTAGCTAAAATCTCAGCCTGCTCATGTCCTTTAGGCGTTAATGCAATCAGATCGGGTTCTGAAGTCGGAAGACCGGCATTCGCCTCGGACTCGGCATGGCGGATAAACCATACATTTTTCATTAATCCAAATTTACGGAGATAGTGTCATATTTTAAAACAGTGTGAAAAATTCAGTACAGGTAAATCACACTTCAAGCTGCGGCAAGCGGCTCCATTGCACCACGCGCTCCGCTCCGGGTTCCATTCCGCCGCCGGCCTCGCCTTTCAAAGCAAAACGGAAATTCGCTACGCTCATAACCGCTTTGCCGCCACCCTTTATTGCTTATGAAAAGAAAAAACCATCCCCATTTACGCCAAAAACGCAAAGATAGCCCACGCCGGGATAAAACGTCAAGGCTATACAAGCAGGCAGTAGTGTTTTGTTTTTCATTGGCTTGCCAGGCCTTGACATTTTACCCGGCTATGCGCTGTCGGTTGCTTACATGGTGAAAATGGGGCCGTGTGCGTCAACCAGATCGCATGACGGGAATGCACAGGTGGATCGGTTTTTCCGGCGCACAATTTACTAAGGGATGATTCCGTTTTTAACGGCAAAGCAAATACTAAATATTTCAGCATTTGCTAGTGGGTCGATAAATTGTAATTTTACAATCGTTTAATAACCAAATTCTAAGCAATATTCTATGCTTGTCGAACAATATGAAGTCGTAAAAGAAAGTATTTTCCTTTTTGAAAACCTTGATGAAAAAATTAGAGGCCGAATTGTAAAAATCATAAAAGGCGCTAATGCTGCCTACCAATGGGATTTAAACTATTATTGCCGCTTGAATAATGAAGCCAGTATCTATTTTCCTTCTGCACCCTATGGCGACACCGTCGTCGGAGCAGAGCGGCAACTTATGAAATATGTTAAGCGATTTGAAAATGCGGTTGAACTAGTAGCAAATGATTTTTACTAATGTTAGTTATGCCAATAAAAAGCATTGAAAAATTATAAAGAAATTAAAGAACCATACGGGTATTTATGGAGTGTGCAGATTTAAAAGGTTGAGATATTGCTTGATTTTACACCTTTTTGTGGCAAAATTTAGTTGTTTTAGGTGTTGTATATTATGGAGATGTTGACCACCCTGTTCCGGGCCAAATTGACCACTGGGTTAGCTGACTTTGGGTTGCAGCAAATGCTATAAAAGCATGTACAAAAATAGTTATTTAAAAGGTAATTTCATT
>Ga0302185_10000699_pt1 | contig 25270 bp, 26 predicted proteins | sample II_Bog_E1_1_FD_200231 | JGI IMG/M metagenome (GOLD analysis project Ga0302185, IMG submission 200231) | Peat permafrost microbial communities from Stordalen Mire near Abisko, Sweden - II_Bog_E1_2 | ecosystem: Environmental > Terrestrial > Soil > Wetlands > Peat | place: Sweden: Abisko... | reverse complement strand
CCATCGACGAGTTTATGCCTTTGCTGCAGAGCTATCTGTTAGCCGGCATCTATTGATAAAAATAATCGCCAATTTCTTGTGATTTGTAAATAAACCAGCTATCTTGTATTGTTGTTTTATTTAACTTAAGCTATTTTTGTAGAAACGTCAGTTGCAGCTTCTTTCGGACTTCCGTACTTTACTGACTTTCGGACTAATCTATAAACCATTTATTTAACTGCCGTGTTATGCTTTTTTCGCGGAAAGTTCTTCTGACTATAACCGTCGCATTGTTAAGCCGTTATTGCTTTGCCTGGCAAGGGCAAAACCAGGTGGATACCCTGGATACGCATGCAAGGTCATCGCTGCAAACCTATTACAAAAAGTATCCCTGCGAAAAGCTCTTTGCGCACCTCAACCAGGATGTTTACAGCAGCGGCGAAACTATATGGTATAAAATTTACGCGATTACTTACGGAAAACCTTCAGTACTGAGCGGGGTGGTTTATGTTCAGTTGACTGACACCGCCGGCAACATCATTACGCAAAACAAGTCGCCGCTGGTTGAAGGTAAAGCACACGGAAATATCGACATGGACCCTAAGTTGAAAAGCGGGTGGTATAGATTCAGCGCCTTTACTTCGTGGATGATGAATTTTGATCATGAGTCGTATTTTAATCAGCGGATATACATTCATAATGCTGCCGCTTCCGGTTCGGTGACCGGCGAAAAAGAGATAATTGAAAAGAGCTATCATATAGCCTTTTTCCCCGAGGGCGGCGACCTGGTGAACGGAAGTATTGAAGCGGTTGCCTTTAAAGCCTTCAGCGATGATGGGTTACCGGCATGGGTTGACGGTGTTGTTAAGGATAAAGCCGGCAAAACCATCGCTACCCTGGCAACGGTTCATGATGGCATGGGCAAATTTGTGATTGAGCCTAGGGGCGATAACTCCTTCTCTGCCTCCGTTAGGTTCCCTGATGGCAGCACCCAGGTGGTCAATTTGCCGGGAATAAAGGCCGAGGGCATCTCCCTGAAGGCCGGCCAGGATCTCAATACGGTCAAATTACAGATTGCCTTTTCAAACACAAAACAAGGTACCAGGAATTGTTTATTGGCGGCGGTGCAAAACAGTGGGGTGGTTAATACCTATCCGCTGCAATTAGCCAATGGCTTTAACGAGTTTAATTTGCCGAAAGCGCCTTTTTCAACCGGGATATTAAGGCTTACTTTATTTAGCGACCAGGGAATACCGATATCGGAACGGCTGCTGTTCATTAATAAACACGATCTTAAAACATCCGCATTGACAGCCGATACGCTGTCATTTTCGCCCCACGGTTTAAATTCTTTCTCCATGGCTATACATGATGAGGCAAACCAGCCGGCACGGGGCAATTTCTCGGTTGCGGTAACGGATGGAAATGCGTTTAACGATGTCATCAGTCAAAATATTTACTCCGCCCTGTTGCTAAGCCCCGAATTAAAGGGCGAAATTTATAACCCCGGGTATTATTTTAAAAACGAGAGCGATTCGCTGGCGCAACAACTTGACCTGGTTATGCTGACGAATGGCTGGCGGCATTTTTCGTGGCAGAAAATTTTGAGCAACGAGACCTACGTAGTTAAGCGCCCGGTTGAGCGCTCGATTTACATGGCGGGTAAAATTGTTAACTACACCAATCAGCAAAACGCCGGGCAAACAAATATCAAGCTGATGATCGCTAACCAGGATTCAACCAAATTTATCGGTTACGCGGCACCCGACTCGACCGGCAGTTTTATCATGAAAGATTTCAATCACCAGGGGACCTCCGATGTTTATGCTCAATCGGCTGATAAAAAAGGGCGCTACAGAGGTCTGAAGGTTAGGTTTTTTAACACGCTTGACGACAGTTTGAAAACGATAAAAGCTGATGGTTTTTCCGAACAGGCATTCCCGGATTTGGCCGGATATTTTATTTCGAGGGCGCAGGCGGAGGCCAAAGACCGGCAATTTGCAGATAATATCATGTTGAATACGGTGGATGTTAAAGCCAGTAAATTAACGCCTACCGATAAGGTCATAGCGAATCATGTAAGTCCAAAATATACTTCGGACAGAGAGTTTACGTTAGACCTGGTGACCTATCCATCGACCAATATTAGTATCATCGACTATATAAGGGGGAGGTTCACAAACCTGCTGGTGCTCGGAGACGACGCCAGCCCGCAGTTTATTTACAGGGGAATAAATACGCTGGGCCCAACTACAGCTGTCAACAGTGCAGGTAGAGGCAGCGCCAGCCGCTCTGAAAGTGCGGTGAAAGCGGAAACCGGCAGTAGCGGCAATCAATTCCTTCCGTATTTTTATCTGAACGAGGCCCTGGTCCCTTATGACCAGATTGAAGGAATTTCGCTTGAAGAGATAGCACTGATCCGTTTTATACCGCCGCCGGCGTGGTTTGCGCCTTTTAATGGCGGGAATGAAGGAGCGTTGCTTATTTATACTAAAACAAGGTCGGATGACCTGTCACAGATGGCGGGCATATCATCGCAATACGACCACTATATTTTCAACGGTTACAGCATTACCCGGGAGTTTGCGCAGCCTGATTATGCTAAGTTAAAACAATCGGGTTTAATGGACGACCGGATAACGCTTTACTGGAACGACGACCTTGAAACCGATACAACTGGCGTTTTAAAGTTCAAATTCAATAATACAGATATTGCCAAAAAATACCGGGTGATTATACAGGGGATGGATAATGATGGCAAGCTTGTGTATGTTCAAAAGGATTTTCAGTAAGGGCAAAACTCTTTCGGTCCAATACTATTTCGTGTTCCATTTAAACCATTTGATGCCTAAAAAGGCAAATAAGACAGAGTAGCCCAATGTGAGCAAAAGTGCAGCGGTTGTGTTGCTATTCCACTTAGCGGGTTCCATCCCTATTGAAAGGATAGTTTTTACAGTGCCGTATGGGCAATATTGAACTGCATAAGCGATGATCTCATCCACTTTGTCCTTGCTCAGCGCCATGTACATCTCGCCGAAAATTCCGGTCATCATAAAAGCAATGTAAACCAACCTGGTTGTCGAGTTAACGGTTTCCGGGTTCTTTATATAACCGACGATCATTTGTCCAAGACTCAATGATACCGAACCGCCAATAATCGCGGTAAAGTAAGTGATAATATAGCCAGATGGGCTTAAAGTTATATTGTCGTAATTCTTTCCAACAATAAAAACAATCGTAGTGATCAGCACAATCATCGTTAGTTGCACCAGAAGACGGCTACCCATAATTGCCCACGACGGTATCGGTGCAACGCGCAGGCGTTGAAAAATGCCTTTATCCCGGTCGCGGGCGACGGTATTGGAATAGCCCATTAAGCCCGATGCAAAAAGCCCGATTGTGATAGCATTGGATAGCACAAAAGGACCGCCAACCGTGGCAATTAAGCTTTTCCATGACATCAGGATAATGCCCGGCACGATAAGTGTTAATACAACTGCCCGGCGGTTGCGCCATTGGGTGGTAAAATCAGCACGTAAAAGTGATGAAAGCACGACGGATGTTTTAGGTATTACGGTTTCCATTTTTAATTAGTGAATTAGTGAGTTAGTGACTAACGAATCACTTAAACATCGAATCTTTCTACTATGAACTATGAACCAAACGCTATTCCCGTATTTCTTTTCCGGTTAGCGCAATAAAAACGTCTTCGAGGGTAATTCTACCTCGTCGCGAAACAGCGATTACCTCCGGTTCGTTTCTGTGTTTATCAATTAATGCCTGCGGCGTATCTATTTCGATAATTTTCCCGTGATCGATAATTGCGATCCTGTCGCAAACCGACTCGGCCTCTTCCATCGAGTGGGTGGTAAGCAAAATGGCATGGCCTTTTTCGCGTATAGCCTCAATGCGCTCCCAAAGCTGTCGGCGCGACTGCGGATCAAGCCCGGTTGTCGGCTCATCTAAAAGCACAAGCCGCGGGTTATGTATGGTGGCGATCACCAATGAAACCCTTTGCTGCTGTCCGCCCGAAAGTTCCCCGAATCTTTTTTGTGCCTGATCTTGCAGGTTGATGTTTCTCAATATGGCTAGGATATCATTTTTGCTTAATGAAAGACCATAAACGCCGGCATAAAGCTGTAATACTTCTATGACATATAATTCTGCCTGGAAACTGGTGGACTGCAATTGCACACCCAGCGAAGCGCGCGCATGCAGCGGTTTTTCCTGCGCATTATAGCCGTCGACCATTATTGTGCCTGATTGCGGCTTTAGCAGTCCTTCGATGGCGCTTAGCGTACTGGTTTTCCCCGCACCGTTTGGCCCCAGCAGCCCGAAAATTTCACCCTTTCGTACGTCAAAAGAAACATCTTTTACCGCCTGGAAATCGCCGTAATTTACGTTCAGGCCCTGCACGGTTAAAATGTTGTTATCTGCCATAAGCTCGTTTTTCATTTAGATTGAATTGGCAGGCATAAGTTACAGTTTAAAGCTGCAGGTAACTAACTCAATGTTTGCATTTTCTATTCACCGCAAAATTTGCGGTGAATAAGAATCGTATTCTCCGCATTTTAACGAATAAACCTTCAAAACCTGATCACATCCGTATCAGGCGGCATATGCCCGAGCAAACGGCACATCGTCATCATTTGTCCCTTGTGGTGAAATTCATGCGTTATAACGTGCGTAAAAAGCTCCAGCGGGCTGGCGCTCACTTGCCGGTTACTTGAAAGGGTACTGTTGATCCGTTCTTCTAAATGGCCGGAAAAATGGTGGAGGAAATTGGCCACGGTTTCATCAGCTTCCGCATAAAGCCGCTTTATCTGGTCGATATTAGTGAAGCTTATGTCCTCGCGGAAATTTATTTCTTGTTTGAAAGCAAAGCAGCTCAACCAATGTAAATAGGTATTTGCGGAATGAACCAGCAAATAACGGATGGTTTTGCCGTCAAAGGCAGGTACAGCTGTGTTAATATCTTCGCCCATTTCCCTTTCAATAAAATCAAAAACAACCCCTCGTGAGCTGCGGATCAGTTCGTATTGTTTCAGCAGCAGCGTGACCATAACCAATTGATGTTTGCATTCATTACAACCGTACCCCTCTTAAAAACTGTTCAATGCCCATTTGCTTCTTACCTTCCAGCTGAACATCTGTTAAGCTTACAAAGCCATCCGGTGTGGCATACTTTAAATAAGTTTTACCATCGGTAATAAAATTGCCCGGCGTTACACCCGGCTCCGCCCGTTCAAATTCCGACCGGTAAATTTTAAGTGTTTTGCCGTTCAGGGTGGTATAGGCGGTTGGAACGGGGCTTAGGCCCCTGATCTTATTATAAATGGCTTCGGCCTGCTGTTTCCAGTCGATAACGCAATCTTCTTTAAATAGCTTAGGTGCAAGTCGTAATTCAACACCTTCGGCCAGTTGCGATTGAGGGTGCTCGTTATACCGTCCGCTTTCAACACCTTTAACTGTTTTTACCAACAGGCCGGCGCCTTTATACATCAGGCGGTCATGGAGTTCCCCGGCAGTCTCGCTGCCGGTAAGAGTTACTTTTTCGGTAAACAGGATGTTCCCGGTATCAATTTCGTGACGGAGGAAAAAGGTGGTTACGCCACTTTCTATTTCGCCGTTGATCAGTACCCAGTTGATTGGCGCTGCACCCCGATATTGCGGAAGCAGCGAGGCGTGGAGATTTATGGTGCCTTTTGGCGGCATATTCCAAACTGCCTCGGGCAGCATCCGGAAGGCTACCACTACCTGCAGGTCTGCCTCAAAGGCTTTCAACTCTTCGATGAACAACGGGTCCTTCAGCTTAAGGGGTTGCAGCACCGGTATACCGTTTGCCACCGCGTATTGTTTAACGGCCGATTCGTTCAGTTTTTGCCCCCTGCCCGCCGGTTTATCCGGCGCGGTAACCACAGCCACAATATCGCATCCGGCCATAACCAGAGCATCTAAAGAAGGAACAGCAAACTGGGGGGTCCCCATAAAAACAATTCTCATAAAAACACTTTTATTCTAAAATTACACGCGGCGTTCAAGCTTTATCTTTTATAAAAAACAATCTAATATCACGAATCCAAAATCGAATCCCGATAGTTATCGGGACCGAAATCCGAAATCACCTTAGGGATACAGCAAATACTTCTTCCGCATCTCTTTGTATTGGCTTAGCGCAGGCTCCCAGCTTTTCCGTATCTCATCTTCGCTTTCACCCTGCTCAATTTGTTTCCTCAGTTTATCAGTCCCAGCAAGCTTTGTAAAATAAGCATTAAAAAAATGCGGCTTATCCGGAAAGGCTTTATACAATGCGATCAGCCAGCTTAAATTCAACTCGTGGCTTGAATAGAAGATATTCGTGTCGTAATCTTTAAGATCGATGCCATAGCAAACTTTATCTTTTTGCGGCGGATCCTCGCTCATCCCCGGGATACTTTTCGGCGTGAACGAAAAGGTGTATTTACCTGCTAAAGTTGGATCGCCGATCTCCAAAAATGGCGACATGGTCCCCCTGCCTAAACTCAGCGTGGTGCCTTCAAACAAACAAACCGATGGATAAAGCAAAACCGATTTGTCCGTATTTAAATTCGGCGAAGGGTTAACCGGCAGCCGGTAAGCATCATTGTGCATGTAATTGGCGACTTTAACGATGTTTAACTTGCATTTTACATGATTTTTCAACCAGCCTTCACCATTTATCATCTGTGCATATTCGGCAATCGTCAAACCATAAACTACCGGCACCGGGTTTAAGCCCACAAACGATCGGTAGGTAGTATCCAGCACCGGCCCGTCTGCATAAAAGCCGTTAGGATTTGGGCGGTCGAGGATCATCAACTCCACATTATTTTCGGCACAGGCCTCCATTACATATTGCAGCGTCGAAAGGTAGGTGTAAAATCTCGCGCCAACGTCCTGTATGTCAAATATCACCAGGTCAAGTCCCTTCAGGTCTTCGGGGGTAGGCTTATAATGTTTGTTGCCATATAGCGACACCACCGGAAGCCCGGTAGCGGCATCGGTGCTGCTGTTGACCACCGCGCCGTTGCTGGCGTTGCCACGGAAACCGTGTTCGGGCCCGAATATCTTTTTTATCGTAATTCCAAGGCGGAGCAGGCTATCGAGGGTAGGCGTAAGCTTATCACCGATCACAGAAGTTTGGTTGATCACCATCCCGATATTTTTTCCCTTAAGATAATCAATATAAAGCTTAGTTTGGCCGGCCCCCGGAATTATTTTATTTTTTGTCGCTGAAATGCGGAATTTGCCCGGCTGATGAAAGGATTTTTGTGCGGCTGCTATGTCCGTCAGCACCAGGCTGATAGCAAGTAATAGTAAAAAGCGCCGTATTGTTTTCATAAATGCCCCGCCAATCAAATTAAAAGCGCCGTTTTTAATGGCAAAACCGCATATTTGCGAAGGTACAAAAAATCTGCTTCGCATTGAATTTCGCCTGGTTTATAGCCAACCGCATAACATTTAAATCAAAACGCACTTTTTCAAAACTGATCGTGCGCATTGCCATTGTTGGCATCATGCTCGGGCTGGGCGTGATGATCCTTACCCTGGCCATTATACGGGGGTTTAAAGGTGAGATCAGGAGTAAAGTTCGCGGGTTTTCGGGTGATATCGAGGTTGTTAAAAACGATCTCAATGGTTCTTATGAAAACTCGCCTATCGTTGCCGACCCGGCTTTTGTGAAAAAGGCATTAGCCAGTCCGCTTATAACGAAAGTGATGCCTTTTGCAACAAAACCGGGCATCATCAAAGCGAAAAACGATATTGAAGGGATTGTGCTAAAAGGAGTAGACAAGCGATACGACTGGTCCTTCTTCAAAAAAAACATGGTTGCGGGCGACGTGATCGATTTCAGGGACACCATCAAATCAAAAAAACAATTGCTCATCTCGAAAACCATTGCCAACCGGCTGGGGCTAAAGTTGGGCGATACGGTTTTTGTTTATTTTGTGCAGGAACCAATGTTGATAAGGTCATTTGTAATAAAAGGCATCTTTAGCTTCGACCTGGAGGAAGTGGATAAAACCTATGTGGTTGGCGATCTGTCGGTCATACGCAGGTTAAATGGTTGGACGCCGGACCAGATTGGCGGTTATGAAGTTCGTGCCGCCAGTTTTGAACAAATAAAACAAGCCGGGAACAAGATCGATGATCTTTTACCAAGCAAACTCAAATCCATTAGCCTGATGGATAATTACCCGGCGATATTTGCCTGGCTCGACCTGTTAGACGGAAACACGATCGTGGTTTTAGTGCTGATGATCCTGGTGGCCCTCATTAATATGATATCAGCCTTACTGATTATGATACTGGAGCGAACAACCATGATCGGGATATTAAAAGCCATGGGGGCCGCTAATTGGACTCTTCAAAAAGTGTTTTTGTATAATGCGCTGTACATTATTGGTTTGGGAATGCTGTTTGGCAATTTGTTCGGGTTGGGGTTAGGGTTTATTCAGTCTTATACCCATCTTTTTAAACTCGACCCGGATTCATATTATATGAATTCTGTACCTGTACAATTTAATATTGTCGACGTGGTTTTATTAAATATCGGCACATTGTTAATATGCCTGGAAGTGATGATAGGGCCGTCAATGCTGGTGACGGAGATAACACCTGTAAAGGCAATAAGGTTTAAATAAAAAGGCGGAAAAGAATGAAACCCCGGTTGATTTCATTGGTGGCTGCTTAAAACTTAAAAGTAAATGGATGCTCAAGATCAAGACATCGCAATAATCTTTGCAAAGTTATTTCTGCTTTTCGGCTTTGTCATCGGCTTTTCAATTTTAGGGTATTTACAAGGCAAAAAAACGGCCATCGGTCCAACGGGCGGTCTGCTGATGGGTATGTTGCTGGGCCTGGCAGTTTGTGCAAGTTTAATTTATGGTTATAGTTTGCTGAGCCAACCGCATTGAGCAACCGTAAAATAAAAAGCATGTCAACCTTGCAAAGCGTGAGTGCGTCGTGTTTAATTAAGCCTGAACGCAAGGCCAAACATGATCAGTTCGCTTCGGGTATATTGCCGCGTCAGACCGTCATACAGAAAACGGCGAATAAGGTCAGGATGGTTTTTTTAATTTACCGGGTTGGAAAATTTAGTTTAAGATTGATACCGCCGGTGCCCAGGCGAATATTTTGCGCGCCTACACCGCCAAGCGGGTATTTTAAAAATGGTTCGAGGATCAGGTGGTTTCTGCCGATGGGATAACCATAACCGAATGCCAAGTTTAACATCTTACCGACATAAAAATTGTCGAAACTCCTTTGCGATGAAAGCGAATGCTGCGCCTGCAATGATGGCGAAGGTAAAGCCGGATAATTATAATAATAAGTGTACGTTTCGTTTGCAAATGTGCCCGAACTTAACCCCGCCACCAGGTAGAAACTGGTTTTTTTAAGGTTGAAATCGTACTTCAGGTTAACGGGGATATCGATATTAAACATGCTGACGCCATAATTTTGAAAAGCAGGCACCGAGGCAACGGTCACCGCTGCGCTTGAACTAAAAGAAGCCGCTGATAGAAATGACGGATTTGCACTGCCTATACCGGCAGCAGGTGCAAACAGGTTTGATTGTGCCGCTCCGGTTGGTACGCCGCCGTTGTAGCTCAATGAGTTTTTTGCTAACGTAAGGCCCGTAACCACTTTAAGGTTCTTCGCGATCCTGATTTCAGCCGAAAAGCCTGCGCCTGCGTTAGTTTGGTTAATGCTGCCTTTGGCGTAGTTAACAAAGGACGCGGCGTACACACCCAGGCGCACGCGCGGGCCATCGTCGCGCTTTGTCGTTACTGGTTTATTGTTAGCAAACATTGATGCTGGGTTTTTGGGCTGAGTCGTTGCCGTTCCGTTACCAGTTTGCACTGGTTGGGTTTTAGGCTGCGAAACTGCTATTTGGTTTTGCGAAGGCTGGTTAACAACATTTCTGTCGCTGTCTGCCTTTTTATTTGTCGGTTGGTTGGCCATAACCTGCTTGTCGGCTGTTTTTGGATTGACAGTTGCGATAAGCGGATTTGATGATTTGGAGCTAGTGTCGGTCCTATTGGCTGGATTAACCGTCACTTGCGGAAGGGGGATTACAGGCAGCAACTGGCTGCGCGCAGCTGCAAGTTGGGCTGGGGCCTTTTGTGCAGTTACGAGCTTTGCTGTGTTTTTGATTCCGGACGGTGATGTTTGCGCAACTTTTCTGGGCGCGGGTTGTACCGCCACCAATTTTTCAGGATGCGCCGGCGTTACTTTATTTACGACAAATGTGTTTTGTACCTCGCTATTGCCGGCGTACTTCCATATCCCAAAACCCAACGCCAAAAGCAATAATGCAGCGGCGCTCCACCAAACCAAAGGTAAAATGCGCCGGCTATCTTTGGCCGGATATTTTTTTCGCAACTGTAACCACCCCTCCTCTCCAGAAGGGTCTTCGTATTCGTCAAAAACTTTTTTGATGCGGTTTCTTAGTTCCTCATCTAACTGATCTTCCATGTTTTATCTTCTGATCTGATTAAACTTCTTAATTTTTCTTTAGCCCTGCTCAGATAAACCCTTGACGAACTTACCGGTATATTCAACAGCACCGATATCTCGTCATGGTTATAACCGTCAACTTCGTATAAGTTAAAGATGGCGGCCTGCAGCGGTGGCAGGTTCTTCATCAGCTTCAAAATGTCCTGTACATCCAGGTTTGCTGCTGTGCTACCGGCCATCACCGGCGTCGCATAATCCAATTCAACATGCAGTTGAAACTTCATATCCTTGCGGCGGCGGTCAATAGCGGTGTTTACAATAATTGTGCGTAACCAGGCTTTAAAAGGCTTGTCGCTGTTATAACTGCTAATGGCGTTAAATACTTTTATAAATGCATCATTTACAACCTCTAAGGCATCGTCGCGGTTTAAACTGTAACGCAGGCTTATACCCATGGCGTAGCTGTAGAAGCGCTTATACAATGCCTCCTGGTATTTTAAGCTGCCTGTTTTGCATTGACTGATGATTTCCTCTTCAGCAATACTCCGCGGTTGGTGCATTAAAAGTGTTTAATACTGACTGATTTTTTTGTCTTTATCCTAATTACGGGATAATACTTAACAACGCTACAATTTAGGTAAAATTGGCAATTTAGAACTGATATTCATGGCTGATCACAACAGTTACAAGGCAATGTTACCCACAACATCAATTAAATTAATTACCCGTCCTGGTGAGTTTATAAAAGTATTGAAGGGTGTCCTGCGGTCCGTTGGCAAGTAATTCTAAAGTAGTGCCATTATATGAATAACTATAAAGGCCATTGAGGTGCACTTTGGTTGGCGTGCCGGTTGCCGGATATGTTTTGTCTGTAAAGACTATTTGTGATGTGCCTGAATCTCCAACATACGAGCCATAACTGCCTGCATGCAGGGTGGTAGTGTCCCCGGTTACCTTAAAGCCGGTGGCAGTTTCCAGGCTCAAATTAAGTACAGTGCTGTCTGTACGCGCTGTGTTGGTTACGGGATTTATATGGTAAAGTTTAAACTGCCCGGTAAATGTACCGGATGGCGGCGGGCTGGTGGGGACCACGTCGTTATTAGTGCTGCAACTGGTTAAGAATCCCCAAACCAGGACAGATAAGTAAAAAATAGTCCTTTTCATTTTCAATTTAAATATACCATTAATTCCTTGATTACGTGTTTTTCTTACATAACGAAACAAGCCGGATCAAAATTCCCCTTCGGATATCACCCACAATCGACTTAGGACTTCAGACTCCGAACTTTAGACTTTCTTCGCTTCTTCCCAAAAAACATCCATCTCGGCAAGGCTCATGTCATGCAGTTGTTTACCATTTTCTTTGGCTTTGTTTTCCAGGTAGGTAAAGCGTTTTATAAACTTGCGGTTGGTTTTTTCCAAAGCGTCTTCAGGGTTTATATTGATGAAACGTGCATAATTGATCAGCGAAAAAAGCAAGTCTCCAAACTCACTTTCAGCTTTTTCATGGTCGATGGCCGATTCGTCCTCCGCATTAAACTCATTTCTGAATTCCTGCATCTCCTCTTCAACCTTGGCCCAAACCTGCCCCTTTTCTTCCCAGTCGAACCCCACGCCGCGGGCTTTTTCCTGTATGCGCGATGCCTTCACCAGCGCAGGCAGCGATGCCGGTACGCCGGCCAACACCGAGCGGTTACCCTCTTTTAACTTTATCTGCTCCCAGTTGCGTTTTACATCGTTTTCGTCCTCAACTTCCACATGACTGTAAATATGCGGATGCCGGTTTACCAATTTATCGCAAATGCTGTTAAGCACATCGGTAATATTAAAATCATTGGTTTCCGAAGCGATACGGGCATAAAAAACCAGGTGCAGCATAATATCGCCCAGCTCTTTTTTTATTTCGGGCATATCGCCGCTCAAAATGGCATCCGATAGTTCATAGGTTTCCTCGATGGTGAGGTGCCTGATGCTTTCAAGCGTTTGTTTTTTATCCCAGGGGCAGTTTAGCCGCAGGTCGTCCATTATGGTAAGCAGCCGGGTAAAGGCAGCTTCGGGCGTGGCAGCGAAAGGAGGGGGGACTAATGGCATTTTAGATTTTCAAGAATCGAGTTAACACTAATTGCACGAATTTATTCGAATTGCACGAATTGATACAAAAATAGGGTTTTAGTTTGAGAAGATGACCCCTGTTCAGCCAATCTTTACCGCCCGCAGCATCTCCCTTTTCCCTGGCGCGCCAGGCGCTTTCTCCACTTTGCATCCCACCGCTTTTAAGGCCCGTTTCAAATTTCCGGTAATGGCATAAGTTACAAATACGCCCCCCGGTTTCAAAAATTGAACGGTGTGTCCAATGGCAGCATCATCCCACATTTCGGGTTGCCGCGCCGAGGCAAAAGCGTCGAAATAAATTATATCGAATTGCCGGTTTGCCTTAAAATCTAAGAGTTTGCGCCTGGCAATTTGCAGTTGGCATTGTAGGTTCAGATCAACGGGCGAAATCAACGCTTGTTCGTATTTTTCGATGAAGTTTTTCCAGGTGGCAGCGGACAAATATTGATCGTAACCGGTTGAAATGATCATACCCGGAGACAGGGGGTAAGCCTCAATACCGACATAGTCCAGCCGAATATTGTTTTGCTGACAATGATCAGCACTTAGCAGAAAATCCAGCCCGGTACCAAAGCCGACTTCCAATATCGACACCGATTTTGCTGAAGGATTATTTTCTAAAAAATAAACTAATCCCGATTGAATAAAAACGTGCCTGCTTTCCTGCAGGGCGCCATGAGTGGAATGATAATGCTCGCCTACTTCCACATTGAAGATCGTGTTTGAGCCATCAGCTGTCGTTACGATTTCAAGCATTTCAAATATCTTATACTGGTTTGATCGTGATGTGCCACCAAAACAAATTAAAGGACAGCTTTCTGACGGCCTATCGGCACCACAGCTTCGCTCAGGTCCAAAACCGGCACAGCTGATATTTTAGCAGCGATGATGCTGGCAGCGGCGGCCGACCGGTAACCTGCCGCGCAATGCACCACGATGGGTTTATCTTCCGGTATTTCGTCAACGCGTTCGCGCAACTCCGGCAATGGGATGATCAGGGCATTTTCGAAAATCAACCCGTCATCCGTTTCAATCTGGTTGCGCACATCAACAACGGTATATTTTTGAGGGTTGGTGGTAAAACGAGGCAAATTAAAATCTCTTTCGGGCAGCGTCGGGTATTGAGGGGCTGAAACACCGGCAATAATATTCCTTTCATACCCGATCTTCGCGGCTTTGGTAATCACTTTTTCCAACTCTTCTTCGTCATCACCAATTAAGTAAAACCGTTCGTCCGGCCCGACGATAGCGCCCAGCCATGTTTCGAACTTGCCGCCGTTCTGCAAATTTATTGCACCTTTTTCGTGCCCTTTCCTAAATTCAGCGTTGGCCCGCGTGTCGATCACAAGGGCGTCTTTTGCAATCGTTATACCACCCTTTAACCGCAAAATAGGTTTGATGCTATCTGAAAATCCCGGCGCGCCTTTTTTATTCAAGGTCACATCGCTGCCAAAGTATTTCGGGATAAAGGGCTGGTCGGCAATAATGGTTTTTACAAACTCTGGTTCGCTCATCAGCTGCAGCGCATAATTCTCGCGCAGTTCGCGCCCAATTGTGCTTTCCAGGTCGGGGCTCATATTTTTTCCGCACAGCGAACCGGGGCCATGCGCAGGGTACACTTTAACGCCATGCGGCAGGTTCATCAGCTTTTCGCGCGTTGAACGGTAAAGGCATCGCGCCAGCTCCTCCCTTTTAGCCGTAATATTGCCCACGTTTTCGCGCAGGTCGGGGCGGCCAACGTCGCCCACAAATAAGGTATCACCGGTAAATAAGGCCTGTTCTTTCCCTTGTTCATCTTCAACCAGAATACAGATCGAATCGGGCGAATGGCCGGGCGTATTGATCGCCTTTAATTTTACATCATTCAGATGGATGATATCTCCATCGTCAAAACTTTCGTGCGGATACTCAGCGCCGGTCAATTTACTATTATAAATTACAGCTCCGGTGGCCAGATGAATTTCGAGATGTGAGCTGACAAAATCGGCATGCGGGTGTGTCTCTATCACGCCAACAATCACAGCATCGTGCTGATTTGCAAAATCATAATAGGGCTGTGGATCGCGCGCAGGATCGACAACCGCCATTTTGCCTGTCCTAATGACCGCGTAGGATGCGTGGGCAAGGCCTTTATCGTAAAATTGTTGAATGATCATGTGTTGCAAAGATATGTGAATTTCGGTTTTCGAAAGTTCGATTTCGGATTTTGGAATTGGACTGCAAATCCCAAATCAAATCATTCCGAGTCTCGCTTAACCAATAAAATCTCATCGCCATCCAGCGGTAAGTAACCATATTCATAACAAAAATGGTAGGTTTTTCCGTTTTGCGTTTGGTAGCTGCGCGTATGGTATTCAAAATCAAAACCTTTAGCCGCAAGTTTTTTTCTGGTGGTTTTGGTTTTGCCGGTCGGGTTCAATTCTTCCAGTATCCTCCTGTTGCGTTTTAAAATATTATTGATGTTTCGCACCAAATTGTAACTGTTGCTGTTCAACTGGTTATTATAATTGTTGCGGCACAGGTCGTTACAAAATTTTTTGTCGGCCCGCCCATGTAAGGAAGCGCCGCAGTCCAGGCAGGTTCTTTCATCAATCATCCGCTAAAAATAAGTAAATTAAAATCCATTTGCAAACGTTTACAAACGGAAACTGTCGACTGTAAACGGTTATTATCCGGATAAGCTAAATTTCTTAGTACAATTTTGCTTCATCAATTTAAAAACAAAAAAAATTAAGAAAAATGAACTCATTAAGAAACAGCGTACGCCTGGTAGGTAACCTGGGTATGGATCCCGATGTAAAAAGCTTTGAAAACAACAAAAAATTAGTGCGTTTGTCGCTCGCAACCAGCGAAAGCTACAAAAATGACAAGGGCGAGCGCGTAACCGAAACCCAGTGGCATAACCTGGCTTTGTGGGGCAATGTGGCAAACTTTGCCGAAGAGGACCTGAAAAAAGGCGACCAGGTTGCCATCGAGGGCAAGCTAACCAACCGCAATTACATTGATAAGGATGGCAATAAACGCTACATGTGCGAAGTGGTGGTGAACGAATTTATCAAGCTAAGCCCCAGGAATTGACCGCTTTTTGTGAGTGGTTGATAATTTTGATGTTGTGCTTAGACTCAAACCTTATCACATTTTTAAACTTGATCAACCACTCACATAATTAACTTAATTAACTTTTTATGTAAGTTTGTTATGTAATTAGAAGCAAAAGAAACCGCACTGTTATATAAGCTGCTACCCGAAAAATTAGGCAGCGATACCACCGAGGCGATGTTTAGATATATCGATAACAAAACTGAACGATCAGTGGAAGGAACCATCAAGACATTGGCGACAAAGGATGACCTTGCGAAAGCAATTGCAGATGTCAATGATAATATAGTAAGTTCTAAATACGATCTAAGTAATCGGATCGCAAATTCGGTGAGATGGTCATTCGTTTTTTGGATAGGCCAGGCTGCAACCACGATAGGGATATTAATGTTGATACTGAAAAAATAGGGTTATATTAACTGTAACCATTTTATGAAACGATTGCCATGTACCATCTTTGGATACATCGACAACAAACGTTAACGATCAGTGGAAGCAACGATTAAAACATTGACGACAAAGGATGACCTTGCTAAAGTTAAATTTGATTTAAGTAAGGAGATAAGCAATTCCTTTAAATGGATGTTTGTCTTTTGGGTTGGCCAATTTGGGGCGATAATGACAATGCTATTTATGACATTGAAAAAATAGTATAAACGCGTGGAAGCTACTATCAAAAAATTGGCGATTACAGAAGACCTTTCCCATGTTAGCAAAGAAATTTTTGACTTTAGGAAAGAAATGAGAGAAGGTTTTGCATGCCTGTATAATCAATTGTTTGAAAATACTGCCATGATTTGTAAGGAGATAGCGAAAAAACAAAAAAGCAATATTAAATGGATGTTCGTTTTTTGGATTGGCCAGGCGGCAGCGACAGTTGGCACTATCTTGCTATTTTTAAAGAAATAGTTATTTTATGAGGAGCAAAGAAAGAAAACTAACTAAAATCGGGAATGGTTTAAAAAGAATAAACGACAATATTGATGAATATTTGGCATCGAGATATAAGTTTTTCTTCTTTTTATTCCTGCCGCTTTCATCCCTAACCCAATTGACTTTCGTTTGTTTTTTGGTGCACTTAGTGAACACAAGATAGGTTTCTTCGAGAATATTTTTCAAATAGCCCCCACCTCGTTCCTCATAACTCATCCCTTAAATGCACCGTCTTCTCGACAATCGTATGTATCACTCCATCTAATTCGTGTGCGGTAATCTCTAAATGATCGACAATTTCCCGGTTCATCGGGTTGTCCGGGTTATTCCGGTCGAAAAGGTTTACCAGCCCCAGAATAGTAGCCACCGGCCGGCGTATTTCATGAGAAGATATGGAAGCGATCTCCTGCAGCATTTTATTTTGTTCTTTAACGCTTTCCTGGTTTCGCTTATTTTCGATCAAAACACGCAAAATGTTTGACGTTCGTTCAATCATTTGTAATTCCTCCGACTTAGGTTCTCTTGCTGTATTGTAGTAAATGGCGAATGTAGCGAGCACATGCGATCCGTGTGAGCTGATCACCGGCGTTGACCAGCACGCTTTTAATCCGAATGGAATGGCCATTTCGCGATAATCATCCCAAAGCGGGTCCTTATCTATATTACTTACCATGACCTGACTTCGGTGATATACAGAAGTTCCGCATGAACCGGCCTTTGGGCCGATTGCTGATCCGTTTATCAATTTACAGTACGCTTCCGGCAGCCGCGGCGCGGCAAGATGATAAACTTTTTCCTGCGCCTTGTCGACTTCCAGGACTGAGCAGATCATATCCGGAAATATCTCTTCAATGCCTTTTAGTAATTCGTTGATGGTTTGCGGCAGTGTATAGGACCCGGATGCATTTAGCTCCAACACTTTTTTTTCAAGAGCGAGGATGAGCTGCTGTATTTTTACCGAATTGATATCCCTTATAAAAACCATTACTTCATTCTGGTAAGGATAAATATTGATGCGCAACCACCTTTTATAGAAATTATTGAAATATTGAACCTGGCCGGGCAAATTCAATTTAAAGGCCGATTCAAATGCCGCTATAACTTCTGGCGGCATGCCCAGGCTATGGATTTTTTTTAAACTGATATTTTTAAGCTGTTTATTATTTAAACCGGTAACGGCCAGGAAGGCAGGGTTGAAAGCTGTTATATGCCATTTATTGTCGACAATAAAAAAGCCCTCACTAAAGCTTTGGAGTATGTGTTGAATGTTGTCAGCAAGGTGCCCCTGGTCGGTACCGTTTAATTTATTGGTCAAATTAGTGCCTGATGCATAGATAAACTCGTCTGCAGCACTATAATATAGCGACCATTTGATATTGTAAAAACGGCCGTCTATGCCTTTAATGCGCGCCTCATATCCTTTGATCTCCTTTTTTTTGACCAGGGTATTGATTAGTTCTTCGCGCCTTCGTACATCGGCAGGGTGGGAGAGCGCATTTATCTTGATTTTAGTCAATTCCTCTTCCGAATACCCCAGCATTTTTCTGAATGCAGCATTGGTATGCCGGATAAAGCCGTTCTTATCCAGTACACAGAAAAAATCTGATGATCTTTCAAACAAAAATGACAGCAGGGTATCCATTGTTGTATCAGCAAAAACTAAAAAACAAAAAGTCCCGGAAAAACAACCCGCAAATAATTGAACAAGATTTAGGTCAGATCCGCACTTTTCCCTCGCCTGAAAATAAAATCATTTTTTAGTCCTAATGTTTCAACTAAAAAACATTCGGACAAATTGAATACCCAGTACTGGCGGCAATCTTATCGTTACATAAAATTAAGTATATTAAGCACAAAGTACCAAATATTATTTTCTTACGGCGTCGTCAACGCAACAGGTAAAACTTTGCCGTTGTAGAATCGCTGGCCCGTTATTGCAAAGTCGGCAATATATTTGCCCATTTCAAACGCCATTACCGGCGACTGATAACCAGGGAAAGCCTGCTCAAGCATTTCGGTTTGTGCCGACCCTAGCGCCAGGCAGTTGACTTTTATTTCCCGGTCGGCCAATTCCAGCGCAAGGCATTCCGTTAAAGTGTGCAAGGCCGCTTTACTGGCTGAATAAGCAGCAAGGCCGGCAAATTTAGCACTACCCTGGAAAGCTCCCATGCTGCCGATGTTGACGATATGTGAATTTTGGGGCATCAGATCGATCATCGCCTGTATGATGCGCACATGGCCGATGAAATTGCTTTGCAGCATCTCGACAAAATCCAACTCCTTTAATTGGGTAAACGGTTTGTTAATCAGCAAACCGGCATTATTGATCAGGATATCAACACGATTATCCAAATTGCCTTTTATAAACTGTCGCAAGTCGGCATAATCATCGTGCACAATATCAAAAGCCAGGGCAAATATTTCGGCTTCCGGATTGAGCCCATGCGCAATCTCCAACAGCTTTTCCAACTTTTCTTTCGAACGGGCAAGCGCTATTACTTTGTGTTTTCCGGATAGGATCAACTCCAGTGCAGCTTCAAAACCGACCCCGCTGCTGGCGCCTGTTATAATAATGTTCATTTACCCCCCAACCCCCTAAAGGGGGAGTTAATAGATTGTGTTGTCATACACCAAATTACAAATTTTTTTTTACACCACCAATTTTTGCTCAACCGGGTGCTTAATCAAATACAAACCGTCGTTTATCAGTTTTCGATATTCGTGTTCGGCTGCAGCTTTTTGTTTAAGGAATGCCCCGATCTCGGCAGCGACATCAAGCTCGGCCTCTTCATGTTGCAATATCTCCAATATTTCAAGTGCACAAAGCCAGTCGTCGTGATGATTTTTTTGCAACGTAAACCACACGTTGCCCAAAAACCCAAAATCACCGCCATTGTGCCTCCTGTTTCGTACTTGCCGGTATAATTGGTGCAGCTCAAGTGTCCGCGCATCATATTGCTGGTGATGGGTTCCCACATTTGATTTATAGGCGATTTCAATAAAAGCGTCTTTATCTGCCGCGCCGCAATAAACGGAGCTGATCTTTTCCCCAACGGCCATGTCAAACACCCCCCAGGATGGGTCAAAAAGTATTTTCCCGTGTTGATCGGTGAATGTGCAATTTGTAAACGTGACTAGTTGTGTTTTTCCATTCACCGATAAGATGCTTTTAACGAGCCCGCTCACTAAAATGCCGCTTTCAAATAACAAGTCAGCATCCTTTCCTTCAACTATACCTAAGTTAGCCCGCTGTTCAAAACCAAGGTCTTCCAATGGCAAAGTGTGACCTTTTAATTTGCCAATGGGTGAACTGTAACCATCGTGGTGATATTCCTTGCCATGCCCGGCCAGTTGTTTATCGTCGAGTGCAAGCGCAGAAGGGCCGGTCGTGCGGATAAAAATGGGTTGGCCGCTTTCGTCGGTTTTGTAGTCGGTAATTGTACCGGTAAGTTGCAGACCTGAGCTAAAAACGGCCGTACAGGTGTTTTTACTTTCAAGTCCTTTTTTTAGCCCGTACGCACCGCCGACGCGGAACGCCATTGTATTGGCAAAAGTTTCCAACACATCGATGAGGTTCTGGAACGTCGGCGTAACAAAAAGCTGGGGCTGGGCTTTTGTAATATCATAAGGGTAATTTATTGCATCAATTGTATATGGTAACTTTTTGATATCACTTTTCATGCAGGTTACGCTTTCGCCGATAGACGACAACAAGCCTGCCCCATAAATTTTAGGATTTTTCAGCGTTCCTATCAAACCGTATTCCACCGTCCACCAGTGCAACCGGCTCAATAAGGTCATTTCCGAAGGCTCACCCATGTTTTCCTGCCGGTAAGCCACCAACTCTTCGGCCTTTTTGATCTCCTCTTCGCTGGCATCGGGCATTTCCTTTAAAATGGATAAAGCCCGGATCGCCTCATAAAGTTCAAAATCCTGTGCTGAAAACATCGCTTTTGCCCCGATAGAACCAAAATAGCTTAAGTATTCGTGATAATCTTTATCAGCAATAATTGGCGCATGTCCGGCTGATTCATGAATAATATCCGGCGCGGGAGTGTATTCAATATGCTTCAGCTGGCGTATATCGGCCGCTATAACCAAAACCCTGTAAGCCTGGTATTCCATAAATGCCGCAGGGGGAATAAAACCATCTACGGTGACTGCGCCCCAACCTATTTTGCCGAGGGCGTCGTTCATGTCCTGCAGGCTGGGAATCTTCTCAATGGTAAGCCCTGCTTTCAATAGTCCGGGGATATAAGGGTAATAAGCAACATCTTTCAGGTAGCTATAGTTTTGCCGCATTACGTACCGCCAAACAGCATGGTCAACCGGGGTATAGTGTTCGTAGTGTTGATCGACGATAAATTGTTTCAAATGTGCCGGTAGGGCGGCAACCTGGGGGTTGCCGAAATCATTAAAATAGCTCATTACGTTTATTCGGTCTGTTACAGAAACGCAAATTTACGAATTTGGTTGGAAGGGATTTATTTTTCGTTTGGGGATTTTATCCCCCGTTCAAGTCTTTTGGGGAGTAGTACGAAGTAAATGCCCAATAAAGCAACTGCCAGTGATATTAAATAGAAGGAGGATGCCAGGAATACGCCAAGGTCGGGTTTTATAGGGAAAATTGCTGGAAAAGTTTTTGCAAGTACAGTGAAAATGCCTTCGCGCGCGCCTGCTCCGCCGGCGGTAACGGGGATTAAAATCCCAAATCCCGAGACCAAAAAAGCCAGCAAGTAGGCTGGGAATTTTAGGTCGACATCAGGTTGTCCCAGCATAAGGCAGATGACAGCCAACACCTGAAACAACTGTAGCAGCAACGCCTTGCCGTGTGCCTGGAAAAAATATTTTGTATAGTCGGCAAAAAATTTGCGGGCCACGAAATAGTAAACTACCGAACCGGCTAAAAATATGCCCGCAGGTAAAAAAAGATTGATCTTTATTTGCGGCAAAAAGAAAATAAGCGCGACAATTATTAAGCCAATGGCCCAAAGACCGCTTAAACGATCAAAAATAACGGCCCAGAATAGCTTTTTTAAGGGTGTTTTATAGGTTTTGTTAATGAGGTACATTTTATAACCATCGCCGCCAATACCGCCCGGTAAAAGAAAGTTATAAAACAAACCCAGAAAATAAAGCCGTAAATTATACCGGCTGGCAATGTTAAACTCAAGAGATTTGAAAAAACTCATCAACCGCCACGCGGAAACCAGCATTGACAAAAAGAAACACAAAATAGCTGCTAAATACATCTCCCAGTATTTGGGATGCAGAAGCCGGTGTTTTACCGAATTAATATCAACCTTGCTAAACACCCAAATCAGCAATGCTGTCGTTATGGAAATTTTCAGGATAGTTTTAACGACATTCCAAAGTTTTTGCTTTGGGGTTTTTGGTGTTAACTCTTCCCTGACTTCATCCACGAGGGATTGCTCAATTTTTGACATAACTGGCGTAAAGCTATAAAAAAGATGTGCAGATGTGTAAATCTGCGGATGTGCAAGTGCGCAAATGCGGATGTTTTAATTTGGAAATTTATATTTCCGGATTTTAAATCACTTGCACATCCGCACATCTGCATATCCGCACAAACTTTACTTCTTGCTATCCATTTTTTCCACAATGGCCAATATTTTGTCCAGCTTGTCAATTTCAATGGAGTTAAGTCTTTCAAGCAACTCTTCTATTTCTTTTTTGGCCTCACAATTCGTTTTATAATCGGCGTCAGCCTGGGCGCGGTCGCGTTCATTTTGACGGTTTTGAGCCATCATAATAATAGGTGCGGCATAGGCGGCCTGCGTTGAAAAAACAAGGTTTAGTAAAATATATGGATAAACATCCCAATGGTAAATAAAGCCAACAACATTGGCTGCCATCCAAATAATTACAATAGCTGTTTGCCAGATGATGAAACTCCATGAGCCCATTCCTTTCGCTACTGAATCGGCAAGGCGCTGACCGAATTTTAATGAATCGTTATGATGATCGTGCCAGGTTTTTTTGTGGTCCATATATTTTTCGTTTTTAGTTTGCTAAATATAAAATATTCGCAGCGTTTGCATATTTCTTTTTTACGGGTAACTTTTATAGTTTAAGTTTGAAAATATTTAAAGGCACCGGGCAAATATGAAGTTGATTTTTTAAAATAACAGCAGGCTATTATAAAGGAATTGTTAATATAACCGCGAAATGCAGAATGAAATGATCCTGGAAACCATCTCGGTTACCAAAAACTATTTTGGCGATAAGTCGACAGGAATAAATAATGTAACCATTTTTATCCCGAAAGGAAAAGTAACAGCCATTGTAGGTGAGAGCGGCAGTGGAAAAACTACGTTGCTGAACCTTCTTTACGGCCTTTTGCAGCCCGACTCAGGCGAGGTTTTTTTTAAAGAGGAGAGGGTATTAAAGCGTGAGGAGAAACTGCAGCACGCCCACGAGGCCATGCGTATGGTCACCCAAAACAGCCGGGAAATGGACATGCACGCTTCTGTTTGGGAAAGCGTCCGTTCGGGGTTGAGAAATTCAGAATTAGGGCTGGATACGGAAAAACAAAAGATCACTGACTCGCTCAATATGCTGGATATCTTTCAATTGAAAGATCAACCTTTCGGCAAACTGAGCGGCGGCGAAAAACAGCGGGTTACTATCGCCAAAGCGCTGATCAGCAAGCCTGAGGTGATTTTGCTGGATGAGCCTTTTAACCAGGTGGATGCCACTTACCGGGAAGGCTTGCAGCATGACATTCGGTATATTGTTAAGAATTGGGGCGTGACGATTGTGTTGGTATCACACGATCCGGCGGAGATCCTCTCTATGGCCGATGAGCTGATCGTTTTAAAGGAGGGCGAGATTGTGGAGAACGGCAGTCCCGAAGAACTGTATAACTCGCCCAAATTGCTGTACACCGCCCAGATATTGGCCAGCGCCAGCCAGCTTACGCCCGACCAGGCAAAAAAAGTCGGAATCAAGACAAAGCGGGGCACAGTGATCGTTTATGCGGAGCATGTAAAGGTTGGCAAGGGCTTTGGCGCCAAATGGACGGTTAAACAAGTACTGTTTAAAGGCCTTTACGAGGAACTGATCATCCAATATGATAAGGTCACGCTTCGGGCAACCAACATGGCCAAAGGCAAATACCCTAAAGGTTCAAAGGTGAGCGTCGGTATTGAGCATTACTACGAATTCGGCCGCTGGGAAACGCCGGTGAGGAATTTGCCTAAGGAGATGGATTAAGCTTAGTTGATTAGGTTGATTGAGTTGAATAAATTGATTAGGTTAAAGCATATTCCCAACTCAATCAAGTTAATCCAACTCAATCAACCAGTAACCAAAACGCGGCGCGTTTTACGGTACTTCGCCAGGTTGATCATCAATACGCTGGTCAGGATCACTACCAGCCCGGCGATTTGTACCAGCGAAATATGTTCGCCGGCAAATACCATCCCCAAAATTACCGCAATAACGGGATTAACATAGGCATAGGTGCTTACCTGAGTTGCGGGCCGCACCTGCAGTAACCAGACATAAGCGCTGTAAGCAGCGATTGAGCCAAAAACAATGAGATATAGTACCCCAACCCAGCTCTGTGGTTGAATGGCCTGTATATCCAGGTGCTTGAACTCACCGTGTAAAAGCGCTGCCGGTATATAAACCACACCGCCTGCGATCATCTGCCAGGCGGTGCTTACTGACCCTGATACGGAAGGAGGATTGTGCTTGGCAAACAACGAGCCGGTCGACCAGGCCACCGACCCACAAAGCAGCAGCAGCATCCATACCAACATGGATGAACTGCCGGTTCCGCTAAAAAGATGGCCGATTTGCTCACTGAACAGCAGGATCACCCCGCCAAATCCAATGATGAGCCCGATAATAGTCGCTTTGCTTTTAAAGTTCACGGCCCAATTCCCTTTGTCGAGCACCACGAACCAAATAGGCGCCGAGGACACCAAAATGGCTACCATCCCGCTCGGCAAAGTCCGTTCCGAAAGCAGCACTATTCCAATCCCCACAAATAGCAGCAGTATGCCGGTTACAGCTGCCGAGGCAATGTCACGCAGGACAAATATTTTCTCCTTTTTAACGGCGCACCAACCCATCAGCAGCAAGCCGGCGGTAGTAAAGCGGATGGCGCCCAGCATGAATGGCGGCATCCCGCCCTGCTCGGCAATGCGGATAAAAAAATACGTAGAACCCCAAACCAGGTAAACAATTGCGAAGGCGATGAACACCAGCAGGGGAGAAGCTGTTTTAGTAGTAGTTGTTGGCATGGTATCTTATTTTTCGGGTATAACCAATTGTTGCTGCTCTTTCACGGTTTCCAGTACGATGGTGGTGCGGGTGCTCAGCAGGTTGGGTATTTTGCCGAAGCTGTTGCGCATCAGGTGCATAAGGGTCGACGAATCATACGTCCGCACTTTGACCAGGTAGCAATCATCGCCGGCTATGTGGTGCACCTCCTGTACTTCGGGTATTTTGGCCAGTTGTTTGGCGGTATCATTGCAGCCAGGGCCGTCGGCGGCTTTCATGAAAATAAAGGCCAGCATCTTTTGCTGCAAGGCGTCGGGGTTGATGCGGATCGTCGACTGCAATATTACCCCCTTTTGCTCCAGCTTTTTCACCCGCTCCAATACCCCGGATGGCGCCATGCCCAGCTCGCGTGCGA
>Ga0302185_10000698_pt1 | contig 25283 bp, 28 predicted proteins | sample II_Bog_E1_1_FD_200231 | JGI IMG/M metagenome (GOLD analysis project Ga0302185, IMG submission 200231) | Peat permafrost microbial communities from Stordalen Mire near Abisko, Sweden - II_Bog_E1_2 | ecosystem: Environmental > Terrestrial > Soil > Wetlands > Peat | place: Sweden: Abisko... | reverse complement strand
CTGCGGCAATTTCGTCATCGCGCACGGCCAGGAAGCCCCGGCCATAAGTGGAACGTACCAGGGAGATAATCGTGTAGAGCGTCACCACGGCCACGCCGATCGCCCAAAACAGATTGGTGGCGGGAAGAATGCCGTCCATGCCGCGTGCTCCGCCGACGGCGTTGGTGTTTTGCAGGAGAACACGGATGATCTCCCCGAAGCCAAGCGTCACCATGGCCAGATAGTCACCGCGTAAGCGGAGGGAGGGACCGCCGACAATCAATCCCGCCAGTGCGGCCACCAGTCCGGCAAGGAGCAGGACCGGGAGAAACGAGAGCTGCGATGCCCAGGAAGTCCCGGTCCAGGAGAGGTGTGGCAGCAGTGCAGGGAGCGCTTTTCCGGTTAACAGTGCCGAGGTGTAGGCCCCCACCGCCATGAAGGCGGCATGGCAGAGAGAGAACTGGCCTGTCTCTCCCATCACCAGATTCAGACTGACGGCAAGGGTAACATTGATCGCCGCAAAGATGATCACCTGGGTCGTGTAGGAATCAATCCACCCGCTGCAAAGTTGCAGGATCATGGCCAGCGCCAACCCCAGAGCAAGCCCGAGACGGGGATTCATGAAGCCTTTTGAAGAATGATACACCTGAGTGTTGTGCAAAAAGATGACGGTCTCTGGCAACGGTCTTCTTAAAAATCGTCATTCTTGCCAGTCGGTATTGGGAGCCGTGGCGCCCTTTCGGGATGCCAAGGGTTGAATGTATCGTGGCTTTTTTCCAAGAGTTCTGCAAAGGAACGAGCAAGCGTGAGCGGGGCCACGAGATCGAGTCCGTGATGGTGCTCGCCGTAGGGCGCTATATTTTCTGAAGCCAGCAGAAACAGTCTGCGGGCCGGGGCCAGGCGCTTCCCATGCTTTGAGTGTTGGGGGTGGGCAAAGTGGAGCTTCAGATGGACAAATCCCCCGGCCAGTTGGATGAGCCCCTTGTAAAAGGCGTAATCGGGAGCCTCGCGTCCATCCTTGAGCCAGAGATGTTCCAGAACATCATGTGCTTCATAATAGTTGTGGGCATTGAAGCACTCGAAATAACCGAGATAGCACGGATCGAAGTCCGATTTCTGATCCAGACCCAACGATTCCACAAAAGATTCGATACGGTCGGATTTGTTCACGGGAGCATCGTATGCCGGAAATTAAATTTGAGAAAGCAGGATGGTCCTTGCCGATGGTATCGCTAATTTTCCCTTCAAAAGCATTAATAACTCCTTGCCGAAGCGTCACGGGAGATTTCTAATCTTTCTCCCGGAGAAATTCTCCGTCTGTCGCGCGGTTAGCTCAGCGGTAGAGCGCTTGCTTCACACAGAATATCAAGCACTTACGCCAAATTTACCCCACTTATGCCCACCATGATTCAACAGAGTGGGAGCCTGATTTATCAAAAATTTTTCTGATGCCCATTTCCCCCCAATTTGGCCCATCTAACACCCCCTGGGTTACAAAAACGGGTTACCAACATTTCCCCAATTTCTGAGGGTTAAAACAGGCATCTAATCGCTATCAGACAATGTCACTCAATGTCGGTTGACGGGATTGGTCAGATGTGATGGAGGCAGTAAAAAAAAATCGCCACGGAAGAACAAAATTCCTTTGCGCTATGTGCGACTCGTGCTTTGTTAAATATATGGCGTAGTTCGAAAATAGGGCAGGGCCCTGTCATAGAGTGTAAAAAATGTCGGTTGAGATCTTTCGAGATCTTCAGACGGATCGGTTCTAGCCCGATGGTCTAATTATGTTGGTTGAGATCCGATGGGTCTAATTTTTTAACACCAAACACCTCTATGACAGATGAAACAAACCACAGTCCAAAACACGCCTGCCACCCAGATCGTCTGGGAGGGAGGATCACGTCAACTTTTCAAGATCTACGAAGTCGCTGAGATTCTTGGAGTTCACCCGAGCACAATCCGTCGCCTAGTCGCGCGTGACGAGTTACAGGCCAACCTCAAACTGAGGCACCTGCTCATCACTCGGGCCTCCATCCAGAGGTTCATCAACGCTGGGGAGGATCTGTGAAAGCACTCGCTCCCAAATCAATCGCTGCAACTGAGGAGACGATCCCTGCTGCAGAGCAAGCCACTTCAGGGATCATTACCGGTGCCAGTGGACAGCCGCCTATAGAGTCCAACTTGCCACAAGTAGTGCTGCAAGGCGGGAAGCAGTCCATAAACGCAGCAGCCGAAATGCTCTTCACCAAGCTTGCTGAATCTCAGCAATTCTTCGTGAAGGGAGGGAATATCTGTTACATTGAGGCAGACGAGACCCAGAGGTTGGATCTCAAACCGCTATCGGCAGTCCAATTTGCCTCAGAAATTGAGCGTCACGTCCAACTGTTTAAGGAAACTGATGAAGGTCTAGTTCCCGCAGTGATCAGTGCACGGGACGTAAAAACCATCATGGCATCTCGGAAAGCACGCGAAATATTGCCCGCCGTCCGGAAGGTTGTCCATCGTCCCGTACTGAGCGTTACCCGTGGAAAAGTTGAGGCACTCCATTACGGATATCATCCCGATAACGGTCAAGTCTTGGTTCTCACCGATCAGACTCTCAGCCTGATCAATCCAGCCGAAGCTGTTGCCAACATCCTTGATGTCATCAAAGGGTTTCCCTTCGCCTCAGAAGCAGATCGGGGCCGTGCAGTCGCTCTTATTATGACAATCGCCATGGTCGAGATGGGTTTCCTTGAGGGGGTACTTCGCCCGATGATAATGATCATCGCAAATGCCTCCCAAAGTGGAAAATCCCTACTGATCCACGTTGCGTGCATTATCAATGAACTGACGCCTCTGCTTCTTTCCAATAGGGGAAGGGGAGGCGTCGGGAGTCTCGATGAAAGTATTGGCCATGGCTTTGAAGCCGGGGGAGTTCTTGCCTTGGACAATCTGCGCGGCAAATTTGACAGTGAGTATTTGGAATCAGCTATCACCGCTCGATCCGCCATCATGGTGCGCCAGCCGTACTCGGCCACTGTTGCTGTGAAGCTCGACGAGGTTACCGTTACGGGTACATCGAACGGAGTTCACCTCACTCCTGATCAAATCAATCGCATCCTATTTGTACACCTACAAAAAAAGACAGAGCGGGCAGCAGGGAGTGAGACGGAGGTGGAGTTGATTGCTCGAATCAAGACGGAGCTACCAACTCTTCGGAATTCCATCGCATCGCTGATTGCCTCGTGGTGGGAACAAGGCCGGCAAAGCATTCATGCCCCCAATAGTTACCGTGTGGAATGGAGTGGGTATTTGAACTGGATGGTTCAAGAGCAGTTTGGACTGCCTCCACTGATGGAAAACCACGGACAGATCGCCGACATTTTGCGAGCAGGTGATCGGCAGCAGATCCTCGACATCTGCATGTACATCGATATTGCTCGTCGCACGGGGGAAGCCCTCAGGGCCAAGGAGGTTGTCGAAATTCTCCATGACTTTGTTGAAGAGGATGCCGCCCTAGTCCAGATGGATCACAAAAAATTCGGACTCCTCATGAAGTCTCTATTGCGTGGTACCAATACACTTGAATTGGACGGTTGGAAAATCACTCGTACCACCAAGCATGACGAACCTGGTAGTCGAGGGGAACCTGTGCAGTTCTGGCAATTTGATCAAGTGAGGTCAGTTGCGGTGACAGCGGTGGAAAATGCCAAAACTCCTGTCGAACCACTTACGGGTGTTCTTCCAATCGGAGTTTTTGATTCCGTAGAGAAATCCGCCACCGACTTGCAAAATCAAGCGCAACAGACAAAACACGCAACGCAACCAACCACCACACGAGCCAGCAAACAACGCCCTCGTCTTACCGCCCCTTTGGCATTCAAAACCCGTTAACCTTAACACACCACTAGTATGACAACTAAAGACAAAGTCCTCGCTACCGTCGAGAACCCAGCCCTCATTCAACCCAATAACTTCTTGTTCAAGTCGTTATCGGATTTTAGTTACAACATCTCTTTTGGCTGCATACACGCGTGCAGCCCATGTTTTGTTCCCGAAGTGTCGATGATAAAGCAGGAGCCGCATCTGGAAAGTATTCCAGGACTCATTCCAGCAGAGTGGGTAGCGAAGCGTCTAGAAGGCAGACACTGGGCTGATGAAGACTGGGGGAAGTATGTCCTACTTCGCACTTGGGACGAAGAGAAATTCCGCAAAAGTCTGAGGAGTGCGCAACGAGCCAAGGATGCCGGGAAGCTCTCCCCAGATGGACATGGAGCAATCATGTTCTGCACCACGACTGATCCCTACCAAACCCTTGTTGTACCAGGTAATCCTGAAATGACGAAGCTGCTCGCTGCCCGCCGGAAGGGGTTAGTTCGCCGTGCGTTGACGCTGATTCTAAACGAGTCAGATCTCAACGTGCGGATCCTCACGAGGTCACCCCTAGCAGTCGAGGATTTTGATATATACAAGGAATTCGGGCCTCGGCTTCTCTTCGGCATGAGTATCCCCACCCTAGATCCTCAGCTCAGCTCGATCTACGAGCCGCATGCTCCTAGACCGGCGGCGAAGCTACGCATCCTACACCGAGCCGTGAAGGAAGGCATCCCCATCTATGTTGCCCTGGCTCCTACGTATCCTGAACAGGGAGAAGCGGAACTTCGGGAAACAATTCAAGCGATCATGGCACTCAATCCCTACACTATTTTCCACGAGCCAATAAATACACGGGCGGAAAATGTCGCTAGGATCGAAAAGCAGGCTAAGGCGCTAGGGCTGGAAATTAACAGCGGTGTCTTCAAGACAAAGGAACGGTGGCGGGAATATGCCTTTCAGCAGCTCTCTCTTGTAGAGAAAATCTGCGATGATCTGAATGTCCCTGAAGGCGTCCTACATCTCTGGCCCGACGAGGATCTAGGGAGTGAGGCAGGCTTCATCAAAATGAAAAAGATGCAAGCAGAGCGTGAGCATGGTGGTGGAGCTTTCACGAGGGCGCTCAAAGAGGAGGCTGAGTCACTTTGGAAATCCCAGTGGCAACCCTGGCTTCAGTACTGGCACAACCCGAGCGAGCGCATCAGTGCATGGCCTACACCAGCACCAAGCAGACGCGAACCGGAACTATCAGGCATACTCCCAAGCGAGGTAGCTTTCGATTGATCCTGTGCCGCACTTATAACCGAACATTCCTTCACCCACATTAATTGAACTATGGGACGCAATAAACACAGTATCGCAAAAACGATCTCCCCAACAGATCCGACTCAGAGCCAGCTGCAAATTGCTCGACTTGGCGATCTTCACCACATGAGTGAGGAAGCGGATGCAGTAAGAACCATACTATCTGAGCGCCCCACTCGCTGTTTTTGGCGAAGTGGCATTTCTCCCGATGAATTCACATGCCGACAACTTATTGCTGATGCTTTGATGTACGCGGTTGATGAGATGAACCCAAAGTACTTTCGTGACTTCGCTGACGTTTTGGAGGTGATTGGTGCCGGGAGAGACATTTCTCCCATTGATGGGTTTCTAATTCGTTTGAAGTCCAATAAAGAGGAACCACCAGAAGAGGGACACATTTCCGGCTTTTTCGATGCTTGGCCGTTTACAATATCTAAAATCAGAGATCTGTGCCGTGAGTGGATAGGTTCGGATTGCTCAACAGAGACGATAAGGGCAGCTGCAATCAGGGTCGGGATTCCATACAAAGAGGGAAGAGGACGCCCTCGCAAAGCACACAGCCCAGGATAGAAATTAGCAAGATTGTTGTTGGTATCGCCCTTTTTACGAGGGCTCAGTTCGCGGCGATACTCGTAGGGTCATGAAGAAACCTATCCCTATACATTCAGAGCCCGTTGATGCGTCTCCGGGACTCCTCCTTAAATCCGAAATCGCAAGTAAATGCCGTGTGAGCATCAGGACCGTTGATAAATGGCTGCGAGAGGGTCGAATCCCGGCGATCAAGATCAAGCGTGCCATTCGCTTTCAATGGGCCGCCGTGGAGGCTGCTCTCGCCAAGTTTCGGAAGAACTAATCCCATGAGCGTATCAACAGAACAGTTCGACCCAGACTTTGATTTCTGGGCTGATTCTTCATCAGAAGGCGAAGTGGAGATGCCACCTATCGAGTGGTATGAACAGCCGGAATTCGAGGAGGAGCCGCTCCATAATTTCCGGAGGGCAAAAAGAGGCTGGTCAGTCACCAACAGCACGACAAGTTCGTCAACAGATCCCGTTGGAGTTCCGCAAGATCCCACCTTCCTTAATGTCAGCACGTCGCAGGACCGTCCATGGAGCAAACTCTCCCTTTTCAGCTCCGCCACAGATGCGAACCCGCTCAAGGAAATTACACTCGTCGAGTTGGTAGAGATGGTCCGCAACCCGCCTCGGTTTCTATCGATCCCATTCAAGCAATGTCAGGAAGTACTTGCTCGTGAGAATGAAGAGGCTTACAGAGAGGCGAAAAAGAGACTGCCTGGTGTGACCCTATCCGGAAGCTTTCAGAAGCGCGGGAACGCTTACTTGAAAGAACATAGCGGACTGATGGTTATCGACCTTGACCACATCAATGGCGAACGGCTGCAGGCGGCCAAGGAGCAGTTACAGGCAGATCCGCATTGCGTACTGCTTTACATCTCTCCCTCCGGCGAGGGACTGAAAGGTGCACTTCTACTGAAGGATGCACCACACGATGATCCTGAACACAAAAGGGCATTTTTTGGCGTTAAAAACTACATTGAGAAAAAATACGGCTTAGTGCTCGACCCTCCCTGCAAAGATGTTTCCAGGCTTTCATTTCTCTCTATTGATCCCGCTTGCTTCTACAATCCAGATGCAACGCCGCTAGTATTGGATGGATGGATCGCCGATAAGGGTCAGGCGTCCACCGAAAAGCGCAGTAGTAAAAGAAGCGGGACCAATAGCAGTATTGCAAACGGCGATCTCGTAAGCTCAGAAAAAGTAGAAGCCACGCTTTTCAAAATTCCACCTCGGCCTGATTATGACATCTGGTTAAGAATCGCTGCGGCAGTACGGAATGCTCTTGGTGATAACGACAAGGCCATTGAGATGCTGAAGCGTTGGAGTCCTGAGGAAAAAGAAGGTGAATACCAGCACCTCCTCCGCGATGACTTTTCAGCTATTGGATTTGGCACCCTTGCCTTTCACGCGAACGAGGGGGAGGAAGCAGCCCTTCCTGCTGATGATTCAGGTGATGCAAATGAACTTCTGTTCACCGACCTATCTGACTATCTCGACGGTTCAGCGCAGCAGGAAGTACCCACTGTTGGGCAGGCATGGGCTGATCACTACTTATTTTACCGTGGCAGACTAAATGAGGTTCACGCAGAGCCAGGACTCGGAAAAACAAACAACCTGATGGCTACCTGCATCTCTGTACTAGAGGAAGGTGGAAGTGTTCTCTATATCGATCCGGAAGACACACCACAGGGCTTTGCCACACGCATGTTGATGTTGGGGGCAGATGCTGAAGCTATCCGTGATCGAGTATTCTACCTTCACAACCCCGAGCCTAAGCAGATTCTTGCAGCTCAAAGTTGGGCTCGAGAGAATCAACCCGACATAGTCATCCTGGACGGTCTTGCCGAGTCCATGGCAGCAGTTGGAGCGGATGAGAACAGTGCCGGTGAGGTATTGAGATTCTTTCGTGATACTCTGCGACCCTTTGCAGAGTCAGGGGCGGCAGTAGTTGTCGCTGACCATGTTACAAAGAATTCGGATAACCGTGGCCAGTATGCGAGAGGATCTGGTGCAAAAGCTGGGCGGTATGATGGGGTTTGTTACGAGATCCTTGCCGGCAAACCATACACACCAACAGAGGCCGGTTTTGTAAAACTAAAGATCACGAAGGATCGCAACGGTGGAGCTGGACCGAGAGGGAAGATTGTGGCGGAGCTGCATTTCACCCCTGGAGAAGATGGACCCACCATCACCGAGTTCAGAGGAGCTGATCAAACAGACGGGGAATTTAAACCCACGGTCTATATGGATCGAATCTTGGAGCATCTGCAGCTCAATACCTCAGCCACCTCCTCCGAACTCCGACAGCTCGGCAAGTCCCAGTTCGTTATGAAGGCCATGAATCAACTGATTAAGGATGGGAGGATTTCGTTTGAGCAGATTGGTCAGAGCAAACGCTTCTATCTGATCAATCGCTTTCAAGCCTGTTCTCCTGTTCCAACCGTGTTCCCTCCCTGTTCCGAACAGGGAGATCAACCCTGTTCCCCTGTTCCACCCCCTAAGGGGGGAACAGGGAGAACAGGATCCAATGATCCCTTTCTCTCTTCTCTCTCTGCTACCCCATTCAGCACAGAGGAATTGCGGAAACTTTTAAGCCAGTAGCCCAATGAATTATATGGCACGCCCACATAAACACGCAGTAGTCCCAGCCAGACCAGCAATGTCTCCAAATCTAACCCGTCTATCACAGCCCACAGAACCAGATAGTCCTGCAACAGAGGCAGTCCAAATCCTGCGTAAGCTTGCGGACGGCATCGATCCCATTACCAATACACCCTTGCCTGATGAGAGCCCCTATCAGTCAGCAAAGGTGCTACGGGCACTGCAATTCGCCCTCAATAGCGTCACAGGCACCGTAATGAAGAAACCCCGACCAGGTCCAACTGCAGCAGGAAAGCCGTGGACAGATGAGGAGGATGCTAGGTTGGTCGCTGGTTTCAAATCGGGTGTATCTGTGACCGATCTAATACGGAAGCATGCACGAACTCGTGGTGCCATCATTGCGCGCCTCGAACGCCATGGACTAGCCGCTCCATCTGGATTCTGGAAGCCACAACGTCACCCAGAGTTCCAAGCCAAACGTCAGCTCGAATCACCCCAAGAAAATCCCAACGGAAAAAATTAAACGAGGACAACGCACCCCATTCCCTCGTCCCGGGTGGAGTGGGTGCCAAATACCATAATGATTTATGCTGATTTACCCGCCATTCCCTAGCCCCGCCTACATGCGAGGCCGCCGCTACAACCCTAACCTGACAACGCCCCAACGTCACCGCCGTCACAAAAAATACTGGAAACGCAAAATGAAAAGGCATGATGCTCTTCTCAATACATTCATCTCACCACTTGCAATCTATGTCGGCTATCAGGGATTAATCCCTACGCATCTTCAAAACCCAGATACAAGGCCGGAGATACGACGATACATCGCGGAGTGCAATGCTGTCTTTTACCATTCGTGTTGGTCCAGTCGCGCTGACTATCTAAGGCTTCTGGATGGGCAATCTGAGGTTAACCCTAGAATGCCAAGGCGCATTGGAACCGCCAAGGATAACGCTATCATCATGGAAGGAGGATACGGATATTTCAGACTGAAAAATCGCCATACGGTCATGCTTCCGACGCTCTTCCGGTGGTTCACCCAAGGCTTTCTGCGATATGCGTTCATGGCTCTAGAAGAAAAAAGCGTTCGCCGTGCATCTGGCGAGTGGTCACTCATGTACCCCGAGGAACTACAGGCCGCTTTCCCGTCGATAGATATCAGGAAGAACGGGACGTATAGGGCGTGCTATCTTGTAAACTGCCTGAGAGGGGACTCCGGTGTGGTAAATGAACTGAGAGTTTACAGCCAGAATTATACACCGGTCTTCCGGATTATGATCGAACTGGTCAAACCAGAAGGGATCCCCGAAGTATGCCGGCCATGGTGGTCAAGCCGGTTAGTGCCGTTGCCTCCCTATCGCATGGATCTTTCAAAACCGGTGACAGAGCTTGATGAGGAGGGCCTGCCAAAGGTTCCCATAACGTAGGCAGTGTGCTTGATCATGGATGAACCAATTGGTTGAATGCCCCCTAGAGGCTGTGTTTATAAGTATTAACAGTGAAATCAAGTACGCTCTAGTGATTGGATAGCGCAGTCTTCATTCTGGTATCCCATCCAGAATAGCCCTGTCGATAATCTCTTGGACATGAGCGCGAAACTCGGCCGCGTTCATATTATTGTGGCGGCCGTCGTAAGTTCCGCGAATTGCGTTATAGATACTCCCTTTAGCGAAAACTACAAAAGTACCTGAAAACCAACGGATGCATAGGTGTGCTGATCGTGGGAGTGGAATTTCTTCACCACTTTCATCATCAGTATAATAGCCTGCATCCCACGCCACTCGAGCAAGATAGTGCTGAGGTGAAAGTTCCACAACCTCCTCATAATTGCCTTCCACCGCTTCGTATGCACCGGACGGGGCAAGAGGATCAGTTTCAATACGAATGTAAGACATGCTTGGATAGTCAGAAAATGACTCGAAAAGAAGTCTAACCGGTCGGATTACATGTTGAGCACCACCAGTCAGAAGTCTGATGCAACCTGGCTCGGGTGAACGGGAGACTGCTTCTAGGTCTAACCCGCCGCCTTCAGCGAGGAACATATGGTTGCTATTCGCCCCACAGAAAGGTGCAAGTACTCGGATGATATCCCCAACATTCGTCCACTCTTGGGAGGCAGGAATAGTAGTGCCGAATACCCTATTTTGAATGGTAATCCATTCAGCACAATTTCTGGCTTTAAATTCAGTCATATGGAATGGTCATCTTTTGCGTCTTGCTATTCCTTTACCCTTGGAGTTGCACCTGTAAATAATTTCAGAGAGAAGCAGGGGAGACCTCCACGCACATTTAGTGTCATCAATTAAAGACACACACCATTCGAACTGGTATTTCCCGCCCATCCGAAGGGCAGTATTTACAAACTCCATCAGCGCAGCATTACTCTCTCTGAGATTCCTGATTGAGCATCCAGAGGGCGGTTTCTGTTTCACCCTGGCAGTCCGTGGTTAATCGGGAGAAGGGGAGAGCTTCTAGTCGATCATGGGGGATGCTTTTATGGCACATCTCGCAGATACCGTAGGTTCCATCATCGATTCTTTTCAATGCCTCCTCAATTTCATTGAGAGAGTCTGGAATCGTGGCAAGCAAGTTGAGGGTAAAGTCGCGGTCGTAATGGCTATAACTGCCATCGTCCTTCTGAGCAAAGGGTTCGTTTGCTGGATAAAGTTTACCGATGTCTGCCCCACTTCTTGATGCGAGTACAATCTCCCTAAGTTCGAGAAGATGTTTGCGTTGTTGCTCTAAGAAGGGAGTAAGCATGATAAGTAAAAAGGAGACCAAAAAATTGGAGCTCTGTCACCAATGTAAGTTTTATAGAGGGAAGCAATAGCTTCCAATACCTAAAAAAAAGACCCACCCGCACAAGGCCAGGTCTTTTTCCGCCAAAGAGCCTCAGCTCTTGGACTTGCACATCCTTTCGATCAGGTGTGCTACAGAAACTGCTCACGGTTTAATCGTCGTCCCCTTTGCAGGGTGACGACGGATCAGTTGATCAGCATGGTTCCTGAGCTGGTTCTCGAAGTGCTCCAGTGCCTCCTCACTAATCCGGTTGAACTCATGATGCGGTCTGAGGATCTTTGCACGATCCAGCAGATACCGCTTCAAAGCTGCACGGTTGATGAGACTGCTCATCAGTTGTTCCAGACAGCACCGGTCTCCGTATCGAACAGTCCGTATAAGGCTTCCCCTCTGCGCACTGCCGTCTGAGGACTGGCTGACTTGTGAGCCTCGGTGAAGGCGTTGAATAACGACCATGCCGTACGTGGCTTGAAGTCGATGTGCTCTGGATTGCGCCACTCTCTCAGGACCTCTGGGATCTGAGCGGTGGTGATTGCCTGTGCATCGACAGCACGCACGATGATATCGTGGGCTCTGGCATCGCGGATCCTGGTTTCCTTATAATGGAGCACGCGTTGATCAAGGCCGGTGAGCTTGTTTCCAAGCTGTCCAACAGCACGAGCCGTCAGGTGCCGGAGATCCCGTTCCGCAAAGCGTGTGTGCTTGCGGCTTATACGAACTTCTCCGCTAAAGGCGAGATTGTCGCAGATGAAAACCCTGGTGCCGGCAACGAGGCCAGCAGGGTAGGTTTGATCGTGGGAATTCCTCAAACCAACGACCCAACCAAAGTCGGAAATGCTCCGATTCGGAAGAGTGACTGAGAGGACTCCGAAGTACCGATCTCCGTTGTGACTGAGTGCATGGGCTTCCTCGGTGATGTTGAAACCACAGCTTCGCAACTGAAGTTCGATTTCATTCAGAACCGATGTGTGACTGAGTGGATACCAAGTCCTTGTGGCCTTGGGTGTGGGAACCTCATAGAGAGAGTTCCGGTTGACCAATTCTGCGCCGCAATGAAGCAGCATTCCCTTCGGAGGCTTGGGAGCCACCACGGGATCATTCATTAATAGATTCATTTTTTGTTTTTGGTGTTGAAACGGCAAAGGGCCGGAAGCATTACGCCTCCAGCCCTTCACCGTTATTTTTATTGTGGGGAGAACCTCCCTGTTGATTTCAGGCGGCAAGCTCCTGCTCGCGCTTGAACTTGAGTTGACTGACACTGCATTCCCTCTCTTCGATGTCATCCCTGACACCCAAATAGACGGGTTGGAAGAGAGCACCACTTTCAGGGAAGGCGTAGAGATACCTGACCTCTACGATCTGCCCCACTTCGGGAATCTCCACTCCTACCGGAATCGTGACATTCCCTGCCGATACCATTCTCGTTCCGTCATAGAGGCCCATTTTGACTGACCTCTTGCCGTTCTGTGCCGTGACCACCACAGAGGCAGACTGCACGAACTTGAATTTGAACTGATCGCCACCACTGTTCGGTCTGCCTAGGATGTAGGAAGCATCTAACCGTTTGAAGACGACACCCTCCTGCCCCTCTTCCTTCCAGATCTCAAACATCCTTTTCTTCATCGGCACCCCATAAATGGGAGAAACGAAATGAATGGAGGAAACCTGAGCGGGAGAGAGGAAGTTGAGCAGTGCCACGATACGATCCTTGAACCCTTTGGCCCTGAGGGAGCCATCCTGTTCCAGGAGATCAAATGCGTGGTAGGTGGTGCCGATGATTTCCCCATCAAGGAGCCAGTCCCCTGGTAGGGACATGGCATCACTGAGGAGACTTTCTGGAATTCCACACATCATGCCACGACGGTTGATGCCGGTAACGACTCCTGATTCCTTTCGGAGCAGGAGACGCTTCCCGTCCAACTTCTGTTGGATCAGGAACCGGTCATTGAGAAGCAGGTTTTCCACTTCCTGTTCGCTGGCAGGGTTGAGCAACTGCGGCAAGATGCCCGTACTCTCAACGCTTACCACCGTGTAGGAACCGGAGGATTCTCCTTGCCGGTATCCCTTCTTCATCTTCTCGGCCACGAGGCGTTCGAAGATTTTCTCAGCATCCAAGCGACCAACCGGAGTTGATGTCTTGGTGCCACTGGTGAGTGTGGATCCCCTGCGCCCATAAGCGAAGTTGACCACATACCCACCCTCTTTGGGTTCGATGGCTGCCTGATAGACTTTATCTGAACTGCCCTCCCGATAATACAAACTGACTGAATTCATTGGTTGTTGTTGGAAATGAAGAAGGGGCTGGGAGCCTTGTTGCTCTCCAGCCCCTCTCTTCGGTGTTGTTGTTACTGCTTCGGGCCACCCTTGATGATGTCCCGTATTTTTCGGATCGCCTGCGCGCTCTCCATGATGACAAGCAGCGTGTAGATCCCCTTGGCGGTATAGATCAGGATGCGTTCGATCATGATGCACCTCCTCATCTGGAGGACTTGCCGCTGAAGCGACCGGCAGGAGTTATCCCCCTGCGATTGCTTGTGCCCCCATATCGCGCGATCAAGTGCTCAATGAGACCGCTGGCCTGGAGCTTGTCGAGAGACAAGACTTCCCCCGTTCCAAACAGGTTCCTTGCCAGATTTTGGACGATATCCTCTTCAAGCTGATGCTCCTCGATGAGTTTCAGGATCAAATCCCGTTGTTTGTCAGAGCAGTTCCAGGCACCGCTAGTGCTGTGACCATTGGTGCCGTTTGACCTCGCTGCTGGAATGCCGGTGCCGTATCCCTCCTCAGGAACAAATCCTGTGGATTGGATTTCTGCATCCACACTCTTCTGGAGTGTGAGATAGAGCCGTGAGGATTCATTCTCCAGTTCGTTGATGTTGGTGATCTCTGTCTCAACGGAGACGGAGAACTGGTGACTGCTGTACCCCGGAAGACCGAGGCGCTTGCTGTAATTGGCGATAAGTTTGAGTGCCATAGTTTTTGGTGGTTGTTCCCAGACACGAAAAAAGCCCGTCGTGATGACGGGCTTCTTCACTGCTGGGAGTTGTTGTGTTGTTCAGGCGGCCAGGGATTCTGGTGTCTGAGGTTGATGCAGTTGGATCGGTACAGTGGTTCTACGATTGAGGGCTTCCTCAATGAAACGATTTGAGAGCGTCGTCATGGGAATGCCCTCTGCCTTGGCGGCAAGGTAGAGCCTGCGAACCAGATCCAACCGCAATTTTGGGGTGTAATGCCGTTTGGTGAGCATTGGATCCTCCGTTGGGGTTGATGGTGTGAATATCCCGGTGCCGACTTGGGCAAAGGATAGGATCTCGATCAGTTAAGACCGCTATCCATTCCATTATGGGAGAATGGTGACTGATTTTACCTCCCCCTTGCTCTCAAAACGGCTCCTTCACTCCTTCTAAAAGGACTGAAGGAGGGTGTTTTACCCTTTAATGAGAATACATCAAGCGGCAGCAAGAGTCAGTGCCGCCGGATGTACACTCTTCTTAATGGAGGGCAATTTCTCCCGCTGTGCCTTGTTGAGGTCATACTCAGCTTGCAACCGAATCAGAAGTTCTGCGGGAACCTTGGTATATTGTTCAAAGCGTAGAGCCGTATCGACAGAGACTCCTTTTCTTCCGGCAAACATATCACTGAGGCGCGAACGGGGAATGCCCATATCTCTGGCAGCTTGAGCGGGCTTAATACTCAGTTCTTCCAAAGTGTCTTCAATGAGGCCGGTTGCGGCGTTGGAATGGATGATCATTGGTGGGTGTCCTCGATTGTTACCAACTCCACATTGGAAAGATTATCCTTCTCCCAAGAAAAGGTAATCCGCCATTTGGAGCTTCGGTTGTTGGCATCTATGGAATAGCGGTTGGTTCCTTTGAGTGCGTGATAGTGAGCCGGAGGGGTAAGCAGGAGTTGTTTCTCAGTGGCTGCATTCAGGAGTTGCAAGCGTTCTTGAGCCTTGTTGATCCGCAGATCCCCAAGGGCTTTTGCCTCTTGCCTGGTGAGCCTTTCGCCCTTGAAGATTTTTTCTGTGAATGCATCTGCAAAACTCAAGATCACAGGTAATATTGTTCTCTAGAAAGAGTACATTGTCAATTCATCCTGTACTGATGACTTCACTTATACCCTTTACGCCCTGAAAACAGCCTCCTTCACTCCTTCTGAAGGACTGAAGGAGGCACTTTCAACTTCTAGATGGAATTGGGGGGGTAACAGTTCTCTCCAATGTGAGAGCGGTCATTTTGAAAAATCTCATGAACATTCCCACGCGAGTTGCTGTCTAAAACCTACCTGCCAAAACAACCAAACCCCGAGAGAATCAGGCCAGGTGTCTCTCGATAAATCACCCAAAAGATGAAGCAGACCTCAAACAAAAAGCCACGGATCCTCAAAGACGACGAGGAAAACTGTTTGAGATCAAACCTACCTTAGGGGGAGCACTATTTTAGGCTCCATTAGACTAGAAAACAGCCTCCTTCACTCCTTCTAAAAGGACTGAAGGAGGCACTTTCACTATTTGCAACTGTATCGAGCTGCACTTCGGTCACCGGTGAGTGGCTTTTCATGGAAGTTGCCTCCCCTTGGCGAGCAATTTGCGAAACAGGTAGGCGTTCAATCCCAAGGAAACTCCCATAACAACTGGCAGCACCACACAGAACGCCAAAACATTGATCTTTTCGTATGACATTCCTCCGGGAACGTACGGATCAATCCTGTCAGCGGAGTCCTGAAGTAGAACGACACACCCATCAAAGATCTTGTCCCATTTGCTAGTTTTCATCTGACTTCTCCTTTTTCTTGCGCTTTGGATGCCCCCTCCTTACCGGAGGAAAGAGAGCATTCTGCAGCTTGGGGAGTGCCTTCGGATCAAGGATCAATGGAATAGCGATTACCAATGCAATTGCAGTGACCAAACCGTACTCGATAGCTTCGGCACACTTTTTGAGTGTTTTCATTTTTTGCTGCCTCCATTTTTCTCTCCGAAGAGAAGACGTAGGCAGATTTCCCATATTCCAATGAGGACAAGTCCCCAGAAGGCCACCATGAGCAGGCCGATTATGATTTTTCCTCCTGCCTCTAGTGCCAAACCGATCAAAAAGAGTCCGACGAGCGTCATTCCCAGTATTTTTGTGATTTTTATCATCATATTTGTTGTGTGTTGAGGCGTTTGGGCAGATTTGCTCTGCCTAAACGCCTGTTTTGAAAGAGTGGATCAACATTGATCCTTAAATAGGCTCCTCAGTAAGATTATGGGGGAATGAGGCGGAAAATTTATGACCCCGACCACTAGCATGCATAACTAATTCTGCATTCAAATCACATGAAGCATCCGAAATAATATATTACAAGCACACCAAAAACATCATATTATTATTAAATATAATAACTATATGTAATTAACTTACTTTGCGATCACAGGATTGATTTTAACTAATTGATTAACATTAACGTCGCTATAATAGTGAACAAATAAACCATATCAAAGTACATATGATTAACACAATTGCCAAAAATGTGACTCCTGCAAAAAAAAGTTTACCTGCTACATTTATTACTTTTTGCTCAGCTTTTCGAGATTTTTGGCACCCATCAGGTCGAAACAAACATACGCAAATAACGACAAAGTAGGCAGGCGGAATCAGAATAAATAAGTTAAGCCAGCTGCTTTTTCCTATGTTTTTAAGGCGGGAGCTTACTGGAAGTAACATCAATAAATAACCTAAGATCCAGAAAATTGTAGAATCATCTGTATATACTGTGCTGTAAGTTGAAACACCTACATACAAAAGAAATAAAATAGCGAATACACGCCGAGACATACCAATGGTTCTAACGTCAGTAATTTGTCCCTCATGCTTAAAGTCCTGAGGAATTGGCGTCGGCTCTTTGTCTTCTTCTGGTAGCCCTGCCTCTGGAACTGAGGAGCAAGGGGGGGGTGATTCCCCTGAAAACTCAGCTTGCTTGCCCCTTATTATCGCTAGGTTATCAGCTGCATCCGCTAGATTTGGATGAATTTCCAATGCCTTAGTATAATCATCAATAGCCCCATTATAATCTGTTAGGACGGCCTTTGCATGTCCTCGAAAGACATACGACCATGCATCATTTTCGTCTAATTTGAGTGCCATATCGAAATCAATAATAGCATATTCGCAGAAGTATAAATTAAGCTTACATAATCCGCGTCCGTAAAAGGCCTCCGCGATTTTAGGGTTGAGTGCAATAGCTTTACTGAACTCTACAATTGCTCCTTCATAGTCACGATTCCTCGCTTTGGTTTCAGCTAAGACACAATGGCCAAAGGCATCATCAGTTGATTCATCTTGTGTTTCCTTTGCTTTCCCCAGACCCATTTTATGAGCGTAAATGGCAGCTCCTAATGCAACGGCCTCTCTCCCCCTGTTCCAGGGACGCGTCTTTCGACCAAGATCTGCAATTGCTTGTGAAACCGCTGGAATCTGGCTCGTCCCACCCACGAGAAGCACATGTGACGGGTTTTTTCCGGCTTTCACCATGCGATCTTCACAAGACTTAAGACAAGTTATGGCTCTCTGAAGTTTCTCAGAGATAAACCCCTCAAATTCTAAACGAGTCATTTTGACCGGAAAATCATAGACAGACCCGGGTGTCTTAAAGTGAAACGAGTGGCTTTCTTTTTTGGAAAGCAGACATTTTGTCTCAACAATTCTTTTATATAATAACGAATAATCTGTAATATTATCAGTCGTTATCTCAGGGAGGCCTCTTTCTATTAGCGAGGCATTGATGGCATCAATGAGATCGTCATCGATATCTTCCCCGCCTAAATCTGGATCACCGTCTATGAGATCCTGATTGACAATCAACTCTCCATTGTGGAACTCAACTAACGCTATATCGAGCGTACCGCCCCCCCAATCAAACACCAGAATTTCATCCACTGTATTATTATCTACCGTGTCGCCATGCTTATCTTCAAGGAAAGCGATCCCAGCTGCCACAGGCTCTTCGATCAGCTCGACACTTGAAAATCCTGCTCCTGATGCTGCCATCTCCAGATCACGCCATGCTGCTGGACTATATTTTGCTGGAACCGTGATTACTGCATGCTCCACTGGACCGTCAAAAAGCTCTGATTCCACCCGGCTTTTGATTTCAAACAAGAATGCCTGTACCAATTCTACTGTTGAGAAGCTGTGACCATTTAGCTGTCTGGGGGCGCACTCCTTTCCCAGCCCACGTTTTACCCTCCTGACATAAGCGGATGGATCCCCCCCCATCTGATCGTCGGCATCATCACCAAACAAAAACTGCCTTCTGGCATCCACATGAATCGTCGTTGGAATTTCTTCACCAGATCTCCCGAGTCTCACGATCTCTGCTCGCCCAAAAGATTCTCTCCACGCAGCTACGAGCGTCTTTGTCGTACCAAAATCAATGCCGATAGTATTCATAAGTGCTCCCTAGGCTTCCGAAAGTATGCGGTGGATTTGCTGCAACCGAGTCACAATATGGCTGAAGATTCTCCGCTCCCGCTTTCTCGCCAGATTTTCCTTGGTTGAATAGAAGCGGATGAGGTCTTCAACCTCTCTAATGCTGGGCAGTTTGCCCCTCCCCAGACTTTTCCGAGCCCGTATATCTTTGGCCAGATAGTTGCAACTTTCTAAAATGGAGTCCCGATGATCCTCATGAATTATTTCTGGGGATTCCTTGATCATTTCTCCAACTTGCAGATCCATTTCCAATAAGCTCCCCTCATCCAGGCAACGCTGCCATTCCCGATCAAGTTCGATCACTGCGCTTTGAAGATCAGCTGCTTCATCCATTCTTGCATTCAAATAGAATTTACGCAGCGCAGGCTCAATATGGATGGCGGTTCGTTTCAAAAGACGGCTTTTCTTGATGATGTCTTTTTTTGTGAAGAATTCCTGGGAAATAAAATTCTCTAGCAGTTCGATGCCGCTCTCTCTCAGGCAGCATTCTCTAGCCGCTTTCGAATCTGCGATTGAATCCCTGAGGAGAGAGCGAGCCAGTAATCTGAAGCTAGGCCATGGCATTTGGGAAAGATCCAGAATAGCCTTTCCTAAAGGAATTCTCAGCCATTTGTCAGGGCTTGAAAGTGCCCTCTCAATATCTTGCCCTGAATGAAACAAAATGGTGACCAGATCGGCAAAAAACTCTTCCGGAGCAGATCGTGCTGCCAACGCCAGTGGAGCACTCACCGGGATGACAGCAGCAACCTTGCCAGCAAGGTCATTCATGAGTCTGATTGCCTTTTCCTGTGCACGCTTTCTCGGGTTATCTACTGCCAAACTATCCCATTTGTGGAGGACAGCCACACTGTCCCTAGGCCCAGAATTTGGCAATCTGCCCGATGCAAACAGCTCCAATGTCTCCTCATCACTTTCACGGGCTGTGGCTGGAAAAACGTACACGATGGCATCTGCTTTTCCACCAACCTCGATCGACTCAGCGATTGCCTGTGGATTGAGAAAATCTGAAGCAATATCGTGTTCCTCCACGGCACTTCCTGTTCCTGGTGTGTCGATGATCTGCATTGATTCGAGATACTTTGAATCTGCATACATCCTCAGAAGGGCAGTACGTTTGATACGATCGATCACATCGGCAGACTTTCCCGTCCATTTTGAAAGATCATCCAACGGAAAAGATTCAATTCCCCCATCCCGCCAGCGGACATCGAATTTTTTGGTCTCATCTCCTCGCCCCAAGCGAATGTAGTTTAGCGTAGCTGTTGCTTCTTCCGTACCTGTGATTGCCAACGTCTTTCCGATCAATGCGTTAATCAGGGTCGATTTCCCTGCCTTCATGCGCCCGACAACGGCGACATTGAACGGTTGTCTGGAATCCTCAGCAATCTGAAGGAGTGCATTCGACGAATCGCTATCAGGTTCAAATTCTCGAAGCCTTGCAGCAACGGAACGGAGATAGTGATCCAATTCCATCAGGCAATGATCCTCAATAGAGGCGCTTATCCATCGCCTTCAATTCCCTGTCGAGGGATGCAATCTGTGATTCAAGAATAACAATGCGTTGCTTTTCTTTAGCGATTTCATCGGCGCTCGCCTTCCCTCTCTGCATGAGCAAGTTGCGATCTGCAGCAAGCTGAGACATGAAATTTTTTATCTTTGCTGCAAGAGCCTCGTCAGCTTGAAAACGAAGTGAAGTAAACGCCTTATTGAAACCATCCTGAACCTGCACATGGATTGAGGAGAGGTCTTTTTCTATGAATGCATGCACGCTCTGACGAGCAGCAGCAGCTTCTTTACTTCGGACGATACTTGTAGCTTCCTTTCCACCCCAAGCACCTGCGATCAGCATCCCAATCGTGCTTCCTATCATCGTACCGACAACGGGGACTACGGAGCCCACTATCCCACCTGCAATTGAAGCAATGGTAACTCCAGCCATTCCTCCATAAACAAAAGTGCGCACTTTTTCAAAATGTCGCTGATCTTCCCCTTTTTTCACAAGTTCACGAAGTTGGGTTTCTCCATAGTGAATTTGCTTTGTCTCCATTCTAGACCGCCCCACGAATTCATTTGAAAGGTTGATACTGCCGTCAATCTTTCTGGCAAGCGCTTCTAAAAGTGCTGTCATACGTGTTTCGAGATCATTGCTAATCTGGAGCAGTACCTCAGATGCTTTTGCTCGCACCTCCTCAGCAAGAGGTTGTGCCGACTTGTAGATGATTTCGGGACCTTTTGTTGCATAGCCGGCCAAGGTGCGACCCGCAGCTTCTGATAATTCTCCACCTTGGCGGAATTTGTCGCTCACCACCGTATTGATATCATTCTGAATCGCTTGAACTTGAACTTGAAACTCTCTTACAAGTTGCGGGCGTATGTTACTATTCCAATCATTGATCGATGATTCCGCCGAATTCAGTTCCTCCAAGATTGCTTGCTGTTTTTCGACTGTTTCAGCGTCCAGGATGCTCCTTTGCTGCTGTACACACGCCCTAATTTCAATGAATTTATTGTAGCATCGGCGAAATCCGACATTTGCGATATTGTACACCCTTGCTGGTTTAAGATCGTTGTTCAGATAGGCCATCAGGGGTATAAAACCGCTATCCTGAAGATCTTCCATATTCTTGGTTTCATCAGCAGCCAACTTTAAGTTGGAATCCACAACAAAGTATCGGATCTCTTCCTTTGAAAACCCTGCTTGATCCGTCAAAATGGAGATATTGTTTTCCATCCGACGCTTTCTGCTCTCGGGGTCGGCATCAGCACCTTTCGTCTGAACAAAATAAATGAGCTTGGTGATGTTCCTCAGCTCCTTGAGAAAACTGACCTCATCTGCCCCAATAGGAGATTCGACACTGTCCGTAACGAAGAAGACAGCATCAGCTTTGGGAGCATACTTGAAAGTAATCTTACGGTGATTTTTGAAGAGCCCACCCACGCCTGGAGTGTCTATCAGGATAAACCCCTCTTTCAGAAGTTGGGAGGGGCTCTGAACAGCAATAAAATCTACCTTTTCTCCATTATTTGGATTTCCGTCCTCAGTGCCATACTGCTTCAGTTGATCGGCTGATATCGTTCGTTTCTTCCTGCCTGCTTCAGGCTGGAAGTAGACTTTGTATTCGCTGTGTACTCCGTAGTGGATCTTAAAAATTGTTGAGGTTGCGACATTGTCGTGGACAGGCACGAGGTCTCGAGTGCCACACAGAGCATTGATAAAGGATGATTTGCCCTTTTTTATCTCACCCACGACCACGATTCGGAATAATCCGAGGGCAACAGTTTCGATGTTGGCAAAGTACTCCGCATCTCGTTTGCCCCCTCTTATCTCTGCATCGAGTAAGCCAACGCGGGTCATCAGGTTGGCAACAGTCTCCAAACTTGGGGTATCTGCTAGGTCTTTTTTCATGAAATATTATTAGATGTTAGCAAGCACTTTGTCCCAATCGACATTATTGACAACCGAGTCAACAAACTGACCCGCTAAACCAGACGATAATGGATCTAGGCCAAGATATTCAGCACCAAGTGTCGTTCCGACGCCCATATACTGACCGATATCAAGATCGACATTCGATGATCCTCCAGGGGCTGCATTCGTTGCGACGTAGTAGAAATCGCTCCCCTTCCACGCCTCGGAAAATTGGTCGAGAGGATACGTGTGCCCAGCACCATTGGGATCCCCAGAGTCGTTGATGATAACCTGTGGATTGTGAATATCACTTAGATCTAATCCGGTGACATCAACAACATGATCAGCTGTGAAAGTCGAATTATCCAAACCGAACTCCTTGACTACCCAGTGCCGAAACTCACTCAATGGTCCTTGATCCCACAGCTCTCCACTATTCACACCAACCATAACGCGGTGTCCCTGCTGGAGTTCGCTTGCTAGCTGCTCAATAGAAGCACCATCAACAGTGTGGCATGGGACTCCGTATGCCTGAAGGAGGTTACCCAAATCGTCTGCTGAAGTACCATATCCTGGATGGTACCAACCATTTGTCATGGCCACATAGTTGGTTTCATCTAAAGAAACCGGATGATCCAGATACTGGTTCAGAATATCTGTCTGCGCTGCAACGGCGCAGTTATCGTTCTGATCTTGAGGTTGCCAGAAATGATTCTGGAAATCTGGGTCTCCAATCGTGAATTCCATAATTTTAGTGAGTTGACTTATGAAGTGACTGCTTTTGCGATGATGACTTCTTCCTTTTTCACAACCCTACCTTTGATGGTGAGTCCAGAAGAACGAGAAGAAATGATTGTTATCCCCAGCCCCTCTCCGTTAACCACCTTCACGGCTCTTTGCCGCTCAGGATTCCAAACAGTGTCGCGGATAATCTCTCCATCGGAAAGTACGATGAGATCAGTGATCCGAGCTTCGATTATCGCAAGAGAGGGTACATCTGTTGGCGAAGTTTTTTTGAGCAGGACAACCTCATCCAGTAAATCCACCAGGTTCAGAAGATGCTTGTAACCATCACTCGATGAAGTGGGTCGAAACTCAACAGGGTGATGAATTGGGAGAGATGATTTGGGAAATGGGGCTTTGAAAAGCCCGGTGGCCGTTGGCTCAAATGGAGGAGGGGCAATGATTTTTTCAGTACCCTTCTTCTGTTTTAGCTTATTGTTTGAGTAATAGACCCAGGCGAAGAGGACCAAGAGTACGGTGCACAGTACGACAACTACAGGGTGCGGGAAGGTCATGTAAAAATGGTTCATCTTTTAGACCCCCACTCCATAGAAACAGGCACTTGAGTAAGGCAATATCCCCACCGCAGGATCGCTTTTAGTCTCACTCAACTCCCCAACAGAAGAATCTACCCGAAGTGGCCAAACTTCATCCTCATCAAACAGAGGCTCTGGAAAGTACGGGGAATCCGTTCCCAAGGAGTCTCCTATAGCTTCTGACGCGACGACGAACCTCAGTTGAAACAACTCGGTCTCATCCACGGCAATGCCGTCTATGTAGGGAGAAATCGCCTCAAAGTGGACTCCATCGGTGATCTGTCGGAATGAAAAATGAAATCCGCTACTGGAAGTAACGCTCTTGCACATGGTGAGGAGTGAGCACCATCCCATGAATTCCTGAAGGCCGACGACAGGCGTAAATAGGGCCTCCTCTGCTTGAGCCTCGTACAAGGAGTAGTGATGGAATCTCTCCGTCCACCTGAATTCTCGTTTTGCCTCAGGGGAAATATCAACTCCAGGCATATTTCTTCGCAAGGCCCATCCCCGTCCCATCCCCCATCCAACACAGCTTCCAAATTCAATTCCCAATAACTCTCCCAGTTCTTTTGCATCAACCTCCGCATAACGACGATCCCCAGAGTTAAGATCCCCAGCGACCCGATCAATGCGCTGCTGTAGACCATGGAGAACCTTCAGTTCATCAATCAAACTTTGGTGAGATCCATACATGCAGGAGGAATCATTAATGAGTATCGGGCGAAGTTCAGAACATCAATACTGGGGCGTCATTGTCCATCCATCATTCGGGCATTTTGCACCAGGAGTTGGGAGACTGTATTGCTGGATCAATCCGCACTTGGGGCACTTGTAGGTGTACATCGTACCGAATGCCATACAGAGGCCGGTGAGCAGCAGAAAGCCAGCGAGTGCCGCAAACAGAGGTAGGTATGTTTTGATTTTCATAGACTGTCATTCTGTGAGGAGAGATTGCCGACTGAGGGGCTGAGATGCAGATAGGAGGCGCTTTGCTTAGCAATCGCCGCAAAGATTGGAGCAGCGATAAGTCCCCCATAATTGCTATCAGCTGGAACGGAGGCCCCATCGACAACCACCACGGCAACAACCTGAGGGTGATCAGCTGGAAAATATCCAGCGAAGGAGGTGACATACTCCGTTTCTGAATGCCCTCCATCGGAGGTAACGGCTTGGGAGGTACCGGTCTTGCCTGCGACCTGGAGACCGTTAACTTGTGCCAGGGGTCCCGTCCCTTGATCGGTAACAGCGAGTTTTAGGGCCTCTCTGAGGCTTGCTGCAACTCCCTCTGGCATGATCCGTTGCCCACTCTGCTTGGTACCCGATTGATTCAGAGTCATCGAAGGCCGGAACAAGATCCCCCCGTTGGCAATGGCACCGTACGCCATCAAGAGTTGAAGAGGGGTGACGCTGACGCCCTGCCCGAAGGACATTCTAGCGAGTGTGAGATCATCCACTTTTTCTTTTGGAATGATTGCTCCCCCAGACTCCCCTTGAAGACCGACGCCGGTCTCATGCCCAAAGCCAAAGTTCTGCACCAACTCACAGTATTTGGTGGCACCCAACTTCAACGCCATCTTTGCAGCTCCGATATTGGAGGATCGCATCAGGATCTCCGAGGGAGTTTGATTACCCAGTGGGGCGTGATCCTTGATCATTTTTCCTTCCAGCGGAAAGCTTCCATTCTCGCAAAAGATTTGGCTCTTATCGTCGCCCAGCCCGTTCATCAGGACTCCTGCGTAGCTGAGAACTTTGAACGTGCTGCCAGGCTCATAGGAAAAGGAGACAGCATCAAGTTGTGGGGTTGATGCTCCTGCTGGTGCTGGACGATTTGCCATCGCCAGAATCTCTCCCGTTCGGGGATCAGCAAGGACGGCAATAATCTTCTTCGGGTGGAGTGTGGCAAACGACTTGTCCAACTCCGCTTCGACGATCTTTTGGAGACCGGCATCTAGGGTCAGCTGCACCC